>Ga0209262_10000128_pt1 | contig 44628 bp, 42 predicted proteins | sample Lowcelwee11metaG_FD_187171 | JGI IMG/M metagenome (GOLD analysis project Ga0209262, IMG submission 187171) | Freshwater pond sediment microbial communities from the University of Edinburgh, under environmental carbon perturbations - Low... | ecosystem: Environmental > Aquatic > Freshwater >... | reverse complement strand
GTTATCCATAATCTGCCAGTGGTGAGCGACATCCGGCGGCAGATTCCGGATGCCGCGGTCGACTGGTGCGTGGAGGAGAATTTCGCGGCGATTCCCCGTTTGCATCCGGGCGTCGGTGAGGTGATTCAGGTGGCGGTTCGACGCTGGCGAAAAGGGCTACTCAAGGCGGCAACCTGGCGTGAAATCGGGGCGTTCCGGTCCACCATGCAGGCACCCTGCTATGACGCGGTAATCGATACCCAGGGCTTGCTGAAAAGCGCGCTGATCGCTTCACAGGCGCAAGGCCCGCTCTCGGGTTACGCCGCCGATTCGGCGCGCGAGCGTGTTGCGGCGCGTTTTTACGACCATAAATTCACTGTTCCGACGCAGGCGCATGCCGTGGTACGCAACCGTCAGCTGGCCGCCGCCGCGCTTGGCTATGTGCCCGAAGGCGAACCCGATTACGGCATCGCGGCACCCGTCGTTCGGTTCGAGTGGCTGTCGCCTGCAGGTTATGTGGTTTTCCTGACGGCGACGAGTCGCGATGACAAGTTGTGGCCGGAATCAAAGTGGACGACGCTTGGCCGGCAATTGCAGGCGCTCGGCTACCGGGCGGTGCTGCCTGGCGGCAGTCCGGTGGAACGCGAGCGGGCGGGCCGGCTGGCGGCAGCGATTCCCGATGCCATTGCCGCCCCGCCGCTGTCGATCGCCGAACTGGCCGCGCTGCTTGCCGGCGCGCAAGCGGTGGTCGGCGTCGATACCGGGCTGAGCCATCTGGCCGTCGCGCTCAAGACGCCGACGGTGGCCCTGTACACCGCAACCGACCCGGGACTGACCGGAGTCCTTGGTAGCGGGTATTACCGGAATCTTGGTGGCAAGGCGCAGGTGCCGTCGTCCGCCGCCGTGTTTGAAGCACTACGCCCGGTATTGGCTGATGGCACGCCTCTTCTATAGTTTCGTCATCTATCTGGCGACACCGCTGATCCTATTGCGGCTGCTCTGGCGCGCGCGCAAGCAGCCGGAATATCTGCGCAACCTGGGCGAACGCTGGGGTTTTTATCGCCGGCCGGTGCCGGAAAAGCTGATCTGGGTGCATGCCGTTTCGGTTGGCGAGACGCGTGCCGCGCAGCCGCTCGTCGAGGCCTTGCAGCGCGCCTGGCCGGACCACCGCATCCTGCTCACCGGCATGACGCCAACCGGCCGCGCAGCGGGGTGCGAGGTCTATGGTGATCGATTGATCCGGGCCTATCTGCCCTACGACTACCCGGATGCGGTCGACCGTTTTTTCAGGCACTTTTCCCCATCCTTCGGGGTGCTGATGGAAACCGAGCTGTGGCCGAACCTGCTGGCCGCCGCGAAGCGGAGAGGCGTGCCAGTTGTCCTTGCCAATGCCCGTCTTTCGGAACGCTCGGCCCGCGGCTACGGAAAGATTGCGGTGCTGGCCGGTCCGGCTTTTTCGGCGCTCGCTGCGGTGGCTGCGCAGACGCCAGTCGATGCCAGGCGCCTTGCCGAACTTGGCGCGATCAATGTCAGCGTCTGTGGCAACCTGAAGTTCGACGTCACGCCGGCACCCGACAGGATCGCGCTGGGCCATGCCTGGCGTGAGGCGCTCGGCGAACGACCGGTATGGCTCGCGGCCAGTACCCGCGAAGGCGAGGAAGCGCTGGTCCTCGCGGCGTGGCGAATGGTCGCCGCCAGCGGTGCGTTGCCGGTTCCGCTGCTGGTCATTGTGCCGCGCCATCCGCAACGTTTTCCGGAAGTCGCCGCGCTGCTGGCGCGGAACGGTGTTGATTTCGTGCGCCGCAGCGACGGCTTGCCAGGCAGTGGAACGCCGGTCTGGCTGGGTGACAGCATGGGGGAAATGGCCGCTTATTACACGCTGGCGGATATTGCCTTCATTGGCGGCAGCCTCTTGCCGCTGGGCGGGCAGAACCTGATCGAGGCGGCGGCTTGCGGCTGCCCGGCAATCGTCGGTCCGCATACCTTCAATTTCCTGCAGGCCACCGAAGATGCGATCGCCGCCGGGGCAGCCCGCCGGGTCTATGACGGCGCCGGACTTGCAGCGGCGATCAGTCAGGCGTTCGGGAATGCCGGCGAACTGGCGGAAATGCACACTGCCGCCCTGCGTTTCGCGGCGGCGCATCGCGGCGCCACGGAACGGACGGTATCGGTGATCCGCGCCGCTATTGCTGCGGCGTAGCCGCCGGGTCGAGCAGTGCGTTGGCGGCGACCACGTCGTCCTCGCTCAAGGTGCCGACCGCGGCCTTCAACCTGAGCTGGGACATCAGTGTATCGAGAACTGCCTTGGCCAGATCGCGGCGGGTGACGTACACCTGGTTGTCGGCATTCAGCACGTCGATGTTGATGCGCACACCGACTTCGAAGCCCAGCCGGTTGGATTCCAGCGACGATTGCGACGAAATCAGGGCCGCCCGGAGTGCACGCACCTGCGCCAGCCCATTCGCGGCGCCAAGGTATTGCTGGCGGGCCTGCAGGGCCGCGTTGCGCCGCGCCTGCTCGAGGGTCGATTCGGCTGCCGCACGGTTGGCGCTCGCTTCGCTCTGGCGGGAAACAACAGCGCCACCCTGGAAAATCGGCAGGTTGAGCTGAACGCCGACATTCTCAAAATTGGTTTCGAGCTGGCCGCCTACGGTCGACGCCAACGCCGTCGATTTGCCTTTGTTGGCGACCAGGTCGATGGTCGGATAGTGACCGGCGCGTTGCCGGTCGACTTCGCGGGAGGCAATTTCAACGGCTGCCATCTGGATCTGGACACTGATATTGTCCTTTTCGGCAGCCGCGGCCCATTGCTTCATGTCGGCCGGCTGCGGCGGGGTAAGCTCGGCGCCGCGGCGGAACGGGGCCAGCGGGCCCGGCTCCTTGCCGATGATGGCCTGCAGGGTCCGTTGCCTGACTTCGAGATCGCTTTCGGCGGCAATTTCCTGGGCGCTGGCGAGGTCGAATCGGGCTTGCGCTTCCTGGGCATCGACAATGGTCGAGGTGCCGACCTCGAAATTGCGTTTGGCCGATTCGAGCTGCTGCTCGATGGATTTCTTGTTGGCCTGCACCGCCTTGAGGCTTTCGCTCGCGTAGAGCACGTCAAAATAGGCCTGGGCGACGCGCAGGATAAGATCCTGGCCAGCCTGAACGAAATTGGCTTCGGCCTGGGCCACTTGAAATTTCGACTGGTCGTAGGCGACCCAGTTCTGCCAGCGGAACAGCGGCTGGGTTAGCGCCAGCGTGTAGCCGTTGCTGTTAAAACGCGGATTCGGATCCAGAGTCGGAGGGAGAGTGCCATCGCGCAAGTAGAGATCGTTCTTGTTCCAGAGCGAATTGCCGCTCAAAGACAGCGTCGGCAGGAGGCCGGCGCGCGCCTGCGGGGTTCGTTCCCGGCCGGCTTCGAGGGTCGACCTGGCAGCAGCGAAGGTCGCGTCATTGTTCTGCGCTTCGCGATAGATCTGCAGCAGATCGGCGGCCCACAGCGGGGACGCCAGCAACGGGGTGGCGAGCAGCCAGACAAGTTTTTTCATGGTGTCCTCAGTAGCGAGGGAAATCGGCATCGACCTGATCAGCCCAGCCGGCGACCCCGCCTTCCAGGTTGATGACCGCGGTAAACCCCTGCTGTTCCAGAAACATCGCAACCTGCTTGCTGCGCCAGCCGTGATGGCAGATGACGACGACCGGTTCGTCGCGCTTCAATTCGTTGCTGCGCAACGGGACCAGGTGCATCGGAATATGCAGCGAACCGGGCAGGTGGCACAGCGCGAATTCCCATGGCTGGCGCACATCCAGCATGACAGGTTTCTTGCGGCTGTCGTCGGCGAGCCATTCAGCCAGTTGTTGCGAGCGCATCTGTTCCATCAGAATGAAAATCCAGGTATCGCGTTTCCGCTGTCCAGTGCGGGAACGACTGTTTCGAAGAGGTTGATCGTGTTGTAGACGCCTTCCGCGCTGCAGGTCACCAGTTGTGCCTCCATCACCGGCGCTTCGCCGACGATGGCTGCCAGACGGCCGCCTAGACGCAGTTGTTTCAGCAGTGCGTCGGGCAGGGACGGGAGCGCGCCGGAAACGACGATCGCGTCATAGGAACCGCGCTGGGCCCAGCCGTTGGCGCCGTCGCCGATTTCGATCGTGACGTTCGCGACACCGGCACGTTCCAGGTTCTGGCGCGCGAATTCAGCAATCTCCGGCCGGGACTCGACAGTGACGACATGGTCGGCGCGGGCAGCCAGCAGGGCGGCCATGTAGCCGCTGCCGGTACCGATTTCCAGCACCTTGTCGGTGTTCCTGATGCCAAGTTCCTGCATCAGGCGCGCCTCGACGCGCGGCGCCAGCATGACCTGCCCGCTGCCGATCGGAATTTCCATGTCGGCGAACGCCAGATTGCGGTAGGCGGCAGGCACGAAGTCCTCGCGCTTGACGACGAAAAGCAGATCGAGAACCTCCGGGTCCAGAACCTCCCAGGGCCGAATCTGCTGTTCGATCATGTTGAAGCGCGCTTGCTCGATGTTCATTTAAATCTCCGCAGGCTAAATATTAGCACAGACTTATATATGGATTACAACGAAAGCAGATTATACCCGACTCGCCTGCAGGCCTTGACGCAGCAAATCCATGTGGATCGCCAGATACTGGCGCGGGTCGGCCTGATTGCTCTGGCAGGCTCCCATCGAGAAGCGCCAGATCAGCAGCATCAGGATCGGGGCGATCACGACTTCGATGGTGGTCTCGATGTCCATGCGCCGGAACTCGCCGCTGGCCATGCCGCGTTCGAGTGCCGCGCCGACCAGCGCCCGCCCGCGGCGGATCACGTTTTCGTAGTAGAACTGGGCGACATCCGGAAAATTGCGTGCCTCGGCCACCATGAGCTTGGGAATGCCGGCGTACTCGGTCCCGCCGATTCTCACCCACCAATTTTCCAGAAGGCGCTCCAGCAGGTCGGCAGCACTCCCGGCGTGCCGCGCAGCGATCGCTTCGCCCTCGGCAACCACCGGCATCATGCCTTCCTGAATCACCGCCTTGAACAGCGCATCCTTGCTGTCGAAGTAAAGATAGAGCGTTCCCTTCGAAACCCCGGCGCGCACCGCAACCTCTTCCAGCCGGGTCGCGGCGAAACCCTTTTCGACGAACAGACCGAGCGCGGCCGCCGTCAATTCGGAGGGGCGCGCTTCTTTGCGGCGTTTTCGGGGCGGGGCTTTGGTCGGCATGAGTAATTTAATGACTATCCGGTCATTAAATTACCACCGGAGTCTTGGCGCGGTCAACGCGCGTTCGCCGCCAATAGCCGCTTGCCGGAGTTCGCAGTGCGTCGGCGTCATCCCGTCGTCTTGCCTTTTTCCTGTATTTCCAGTAACTTGCAGTCACTCGTTAGGGGTGCCGGCCGCCGCGGTCGACTGAGAAATACCCTTCGAACCTGACCGGGTCATGCCGCCGTAGGGAAACGAACCTTCTCGCTCCTTGCCCGTCTTACCCGCTGAACATACGCACGGAGCCTCAATGAACGCCAAAGAACAATTCCTCGCCGCCAACGCCCACGTCGACGAAGCTGCGGTCCAGCCGCTGCCGAACTCCCGCAAGGTCTATATCCAAGGTTCGCGGCCGGACATCCGCGTGCCGATGCGCGAAATCTCGCAGGACGACACGCCGACCGCCTTCGGTGGCGAAAAGAACCCGCCGATCTACGTTTATGACTGTTCCGGTCCCTACTCCGACCCCGCCGTCAAAATCGACATTCGCTCCGGCCTGCCGGCTTTGCGCGCCGGATGGATCGCCGAACGTGGCGACGTTGAAGAACTCCCCGGCCTGAGCTCCGAATTCGGCCGCAAGCGCGCCACCGACAAGGAACTCGACGAACTGCGCTTCCCCGGCCTGCACCGCAAGCCCTTGCGCGCCAAACCCGGCAAGAACGTCAGCCAGATGCACTACGCCCGCCAGGGCATCATCACCCCCGAGATGGAATACGTCGCCATCCGCGAAAACAACAACCGCCGCGCCTACATCGAATCGCTACGGTCAACCGGAAAAATGGGCGAAAAAATGGCGGCCCTGCTCTGCCGCCAGCACCCCGGCCAGAACTTCGGTGCCAGCATCCCGGAAGAAATCACCCCGGAATTCGTCCGCAGCGAAATCGCCCGCGGCCGCGCCATCATCCCCAACAACATCAACCATCCGGAAAGCGAGCCGATGATCATCGGCCGCAATTTCCTTGTCAAAATCAACGCCAACATCGGCAACTCGGCCCTCGGCTCCAGTATTCAGGAAGAAGTCGAGAAAATGACCTGGTCGATTCGCTGGGGCGGCGACACCGTGATGGACCTGTCCACCGGCAAGAACATCCACGAAACGCGTGAATGGATCATCCGCAACAGCCCGGTCGCCATCGGCACCGTGCCGATCTATCAGGCGCTGGAAAAGGTTAACGGCAAGGCCGAAGACCTGACCTGGGAAATCTTCCGCGACACGCTGATCGAACAGGCCGAGCAGGGCGTCGACTACTTCACCATCCACGCCGGCGTTTTGCTGCGTTACGTGCCGCTCACCGCCAACCGGATGACCGGCATCGTCTCCCGCGGCGGTTCGATCATGGCCAAGTGGTGTCTCGCCCACCACAAGGAAAGCTTCCTCTACACCCACTTCGAGGAAATCTGCGAAATCATGAAGGCCTACGACGTCGCCTTCAGCCTCGGCGACGGCCTGCGTCCCGGTTCGATCTACGACGCCAACGACGAAGCCCAGCTCGGCGAACTCAAGACCCTCGGCGAACTGACCCAGATCGCCTGGAAGCACGATGTGCAGGTCATGATCGAAGGCCCCGGCCATGTGCCCATGCACATGATCAAAGAGAACATGGACCTGCAACTGGACCAGTGCAGCGAAGCCCCGTTCTACACCCTCGGCCCCCTGACCACCGACATCGCGCCGGGCTACGACCACATCACCAGCGGCATCGGCGCCGCCATGATCGGCTGGTACGGCACGGCCATGCTCTGCTACGTCACGCCGAAAGAACACCTCGGCCTGCCCGACAAGGACGACGTCAAGGTCGGCATCATCACCTACAAACTCGCCGCCCACGCCGCCGACCTCGCCAAGGGCCATCCCGGCGCGCAGATCCGCGACAACGCACTGTCCAAGGCGCGCTTCGAGTTCCGCTGGGACGACCAGTTCAACCTCGGCCTCGACCCGGACAAGGCGCGTGAATTCCACGACGAAACCCTGCCCAAGGAATCGGCCAAGGTCGCCCACTTCTGCTCGATGTGCGGCCCGCATTTCTGCTCGATGAAGATCACGCAGGAAGTTCGGGAGTTTGCCGCGCAGCAAGGGCTGGATGAAGCGGCTGCGCTGGAGAAGGGGATGGAGGTTAAGTCGGTCGAGTTCGTCAAGGCCGGGGCGGAGGTCTATAGCAAGGTTTGAGTTTGCTTCAAGCACTCAAGGCAAAGGAAAGGCGGCTGATTCAGCCGCCTTTCTGCCTTTTGGGCGAATGCTACGGTCGACGATGAAAAATGGTTGATTCTTATGTCCGGGAGGATCTGGACGGGCTGGCGCCAAGATTGTGTCAAAGGGTCAAATGATCGAATATCATGTATCAAATGATCCATATGGAGCTTCCGATGCCCAAAAACTCTCCCGCCAAGTCGCCGCTGCAGATTGGCGAGCAGGCAACTGTTGCCTATATGGTTGCCGGCGAAACTCGTGCTGCCGGTGCCTGGGTGGCTTATCGCGACCGGTTTCTAGGTAGTTCGGCACAGGCGCGGATCAGCGAGATTCGCAAGGGGGCGCCGGCCAGCAATCTGGTCGGGGCGGCCGAGGCCTTGCGCTTGCCGCGTGAGCGGGTTTATGAGCTGGTCGGGCTGTCGGCTTCGACGGCCAAGCGCAAGCTGGCCAAGGGCGAGGCACTTGATCCGATGTCGACCGAGCGCCTGACGCGGCTGGGGGCTATCGAAAAGCTGGCTGAAGATACTTTTGGCAGCCCTTCGCTGGCCAGTGAGTGGCTGCAGACGGCCAACATTGGTTTGGGTAACGTGATGCCCTTGTCCATGCTCGATACCGAGATTGGTTGCCGCGAGGTGTCGCGTGTCCTCAACGCCATCGCCTATGGTGGCGCGGCCTGATGTTGGCATGGCGGATTGCCCGGACGAAGTTTGCGCTTGACCGGAGCGGCGCCGGGGGCGTGGCCGATGGCGGACGCTGGCATGCGCAGGGCGTTCCGGTGATTTACGCCGGCTTGAGCGTGGAAATCTGCGCCATGGAAAAGGTCGCCCATACCGGGCATATTCTGCCGCCGGACCTGATGCTGGTTGCGCTGAGCCTGTCCGATGACTTGGCGCTCTACGAAACAGCTGATTGCGCAACCCTGCCCGGCTGGGAGGCGACGCCTCCCGGTGCGGTTTCGCTTGAATACGGTACGACATTTCTGCGCTCTCTGCGGGCGCTCGGCATGATTGTGCCTTCGGCCATCGTGCCCGAGGCACGCAATATTGTGTTGAATCCCCTCCACCCGCGGTTTGCCGAGGTCGGCTTCGAGCTGTTGCGGCCTTTTGTTTTTGATCAGCGCCTGCGGCCCCTGTCGTGAACTGCCGTCCCGGCTACGTGGAATCAGCCTTCGCGCCGCAGTGAAGCCGCCGTCGCTGCGCCATTTGCCGCCCGCGCGGCTTCAGCCACTTCCTTGTCGACGATGGTCTTGCCGATCGGGGCGAGGGCGATGCCGGCCAGTTTAAGGTGCTGGATGGCAAAGGGAATGCCGATGATCGTCAGAGCGAGGCTGACCGCCGACACGACATGGCCGATCGCCAGCCAGATGCCGGCGAAGATGAACCAGACGATGTTGCCGAGCAGGCCGAGGCTGCCGGTGCCGATGTCGTCGGCCTGATGCAGTTCCTTGCGGCTGATCGCCTCCTTGCCGAAGGGGAAGAACGAGAACTGGCCAATCACGAAGCTGGCCTTGGCCCACGGAATGCCAACGATGGTCAGCAGCGCGACGAGACCGACGAGCCACCAGGCGAGGCCCATGATGACGCCGCCAAGAATGAACCACAGGAAGTTGCCGATTGTTCGCATGCTGTTCTCTCTGGAATTGGGGAGATTGTTGGCTTTTATGTTCGGGTTGCCCGGCCGCCCGGAGTGCATCCCGACCCGGAGATGGCGGCGACACCACGAATTACAAGCCCGTTTGGTGCCGGTCGCGGTCGACGGTGGAAAATGGGCGAAAATGGCGGCCTTGTCCAGAACCGAGCCAAGAACGTGGACTGCCGACCGAACTGCGGCGCCTGCTGCATCGCCCCTTCCATCACTTCGCTGGGAAAACCGGCGGGCGTCGCCTGCCGCCACCTCGATGCCGCCCTGCGCTGCGCCATTTTCGGCCAGCCGGGGCGCCCGGTCTGCTGCGTCGGACTGCAGCCTTCCGCCGAGATGTGCGGGGCGTCGCGCGAGGATGCTCTGCGCTGGCTGGCCGATCTCGAAGCGCGCACCGCGCCGGGATAGTAGAATGCTGCCTCCAAATAAAGGCTGCACCGCATGGACCCGATCCTTCTCCTGAAAGCACTGATTCTCGGCATCGTCGAGGGGCTGACCGAATTCCTGCCGATTTCCTCGACCGGTCACCTGATTCTTGCCGGCGATCTGCTGGATTTCAACGACGATCGCGGCAAGTTGTTCGAAATTGTCATCCAGTCCGGCGCCATTCTGGCGGTCGTCTGGGAGTATCGCGAGCGCCTGCTGGTCGTGGCGCGTGGTGCCTTCAGCGACCAGGCCGCGCAGAAATTCATCCTCAACCTGTTCATTGCCTTCCTGCCGCTGGCCATCCTCGGGCTGGCTTTCGGCAAGGCAATCAAGGCCAACCTGTTCAACCCGATCGCGGTGGCGACGACCTTCATTCTTGGCGCCTTCGTCATCCTCTGGGCGGAAAAGCGCGAGCACAAGATCCGGGTGCAGACGGTGGAGGAAATGACTCCGGTCGATGCGCTGAAGATGGGTATCGCCCAAGCCTTCGCGCTGATTCCGGGCACCTCGCGCTCGGGGGCGACGATCATCGGCGGTCTTCTTTTCGGCCTGTCGCGCAAGGCGGCGACCGAGTTTTCCTTCTTTCTTGCCATCCCGACGCTGGGCGCCGCAACCGTTTACCAGTTGTACAAGGAGCGCGCGCTGCTCAACGCCGACGATATCGGCATGTGGGTGGTCGGCTTCATTTCCGCCTTCGTTTCCGCCTTCCTCTGCGTGCGCTGGCTGTTGCGCTTCATTTCCAGCCACGATTTCACGCCCTTCGCCTGGTATCGCATCTTTTTCGGCATCGTGGTGCTGTCGACCGCACACTTCGGCTGGGTCGAGTGGACCGCCCACTGATTCTCTACCTGCACGGCTTCTGTTCGTCGCCGGCCTCGGCGAAGTCGCGGCTGCTCGGCGAGTACATGGCCGACCGCGGGCTCGGCGAACGCTTCATCTGCCCGCAACTTTCGCCGGTGCCGGACGAGGTGGTGAGTGCGGTCAGCCGCCTGATCGAAGCGGCCGACGCGCCGGTGGCGCTGGTCGGCTCGTCGCTGGGGGGGCATTACGCCAACCATCTGGCGGAGAAGTACGGTCTGAACGCAGTGCTGATCAATCCGGCGGCGGTGAAGTACCTGGATGCCGCCCTCTTCATCGGCGACCATGCCAATTTCCACAGCGGGGAACGTTTCACCTTTACCGCGGCGCATGCCGCACAGCTCGCGGCACAGATCACCCAGCCGACTCCCGGACGCTACTGGCTGCTGAGCGAAACCGGTGACGAGGTGCTCGACTGGCGGCAGGCGGCCGAATTTTATGCCGGCTGCCGGCAGACCGTGCTGCCGGGTGGCGATCACAGCTTCACCCGCTTTCCCGATTTCATACCGCAAATCCTTGAATTCGCGGGGCTATAATCCGACGATGAATGTACTGTTCGAAGAAGATGGCGGCTTCAAGGCCGGTAGCGTCATGGCTGACAACGACAGCTCGTTGCAGGTCGAATTGCCGACCGGCAAGCGCAGCAAGATCAAGGCCGCCACTGTGTTGTTGCGTTTCGAGAAGCCCGCGGCAGGTGCCTTGCTGGAGCAGGCGACGCCACTGGCCGAGGAAATCGAACCGGATTTCCTGTGGGAATGCGTCAACGACGGCGAGTTCTCGTTTCTGGATTTTGCCCGCGATTACTACGGACATGAGCCGGCACCGGTCGAGGCGGCGGCGGTGCTGCTGGCCGTGCATGCGGCGCCGGTCTATTTCCATCGCAAGGGCAAGGGCCGCTTCCGCAAGGCGCCGCCGGAAATTCTGGCGGCCGCGCTGGCCAGCCTCGAAAAGAAGCGGCTGCAGGCGCTGGCGATGGAAGGCTGGATCAGCGAACTCAAAGCCTTCCGTCTGCCGCCGGAAATTGGCTTGCTGACCGATGCCCTGCTCTACGCGCCGGACCGCAACAAGCCGGAAACCAAGGCCTTCGAGACGGCCTGCGGCGAAACCGGCCTGACCGCGGCGCAACTGCTGTTCGAGTGTGGTGCCATCAAGTCGGCTTACCATTTGCATTATCGTCGCTTCCTGCACGAGCAGTTTCCCAAGGGCACGGCTTTCCCGGTGCTCGAGGCGCCGCCGTTGCCGGACGATCTGCCGCGCGCCGACGTGCGCGCCTTCTCGATCGACGACGCGCAAACCACCGAAATCGACGACGCGCTGTCGGTGACCCGGCTGCCCGGTATCGGTTCGCGCATCGGCATCCACATCGCGGCGCCCGGGCTGGCCATCGAACACGGCTCGCCGCTCGACGGGGTGGCGCGTGCCCGGCTGTCCACGGTCTACATGCCCGGCAACAAGATCACCATGCTGCCCGATGCCGTGGTGCAGAACTACACGCTGGCCGGTGGTGTCGATTGCCCGGCGGTGTCGCTGTATCTGACGGTCAACGATGTTTTCGAGGTCATTTCGCACGAGTCGCGGCTGGAAATGGTGCATATCGCCGCCAATCTGCGCCACCACGAAGTCGAGCCGTGGTTCAACGCCGAAACCATCAACGGCCCGTTGCCCGACGAGCCGTTCAAGGACGAACTGGTCCATCTCTGGCACTTCGCCAACGCCTGCGAAGGGCGGCGTGGCAAGCCGTCGGCGATGCAGGGCAACAACGACTACAATTTTGCCATCGTCGGCGATCTGGCCGATCCCGATGCCTGCACGGTCGAGATCAGTGAACGCAAGCGCGGCAGTCCACTCGACAAGCTGGTCGCCGAACTGATGATTGTCGCCAACTCGACCTGGGGTGGCCTGCTCGCCGAAAAGAACGTCGCCTGCCTTTACCGCGCGCAGACGCAGGGCAAGGTGCGCATGACCACCTCGCCGCTGCCGCATGAGGGCCTCGGCGTGCCGCAGTATGCCTGGATGACCTCGCCCCTGCGCCGCTATTGCGACATGGTCAATCAATGGCAGCTGATCGCTTGCCTGCGGGGCGAAACGCCAGCTTTTGCCCAGAAGTCTGCCGAGTTGTTCGGCGCGATGCGCGATTTCGAGACGACCTACGGCGCCTACGCCGATTTCCAGCGCCTGATGGAACGTTACTGGTGCCTGCGCTGGCTCCAACAGAATGGCATCGACGAAATTGCGGCCACCGTGCGCCGCGAGCAACTGGTCAAGCTCGACCATCTACCGCTGATGCTGCGTGTGCCGTCGTTGCCGGCCGATATCGGGTCCGGCCGGCGGGTTCGTCTGGCCGTCGAAGCAATCGATATGCTTGGCCCGGAAGTCAGTTGCCGCTATCTTTCCGTCATGGACGAAGTTTTGCCCGAACTTGCCGAGGAGGAGGAAGCGCAGTGAGCGTTGCGACGCTTTCATGGTCGCCTGTCGTGCCCGATAACCGCCGTCTGTGGCTGGCGATCGGTATTTCGCTGGCCATCCATGGGCTGCTGATGGCCCTGCACTTTACCTTCCCGGACGCCTCGAAGGAGATGCGCGAGAAGGCGCTCGACATCATTCTGGTCAATGCCAAATCGGTCAAGAAGCCGACGGACCCGCAGGCGCTGGCCCAGGCGAATCTCGACGGCGGCGGCAATACCGACGAAAACCGCCGCATCAAGACACCCTTGCCGCCGACCACGCACCAAACCACGGGTAGCGAAATCGAGCGCATGCAGCGCCGCGTGCGCGAAATTGAAATTGCCCAGCAGAAGATGCTGACCGAAGCCAAGACGGCGCGCGCCGCCGCCGTTGCCCGCAATGCCGCCGAGCAGCCGACGCAGGTGACCAGCGTCAGTGGGCAGGATCTTGCCGAATCGGCGCGGGCCATGGCGCGCCTGGAAGGCGAGATCAACAAGAGCGTCGACGAGTACAACAAGCGTCCGCGCAAGCGCTTCATCGGCGCGCGGACGCAGGAGTACCGCTTTGCGCAGTACATCGAGGACTGGCGCCAGAAGGTCGAGCGCATCGGCACGCTGAACTATCCCGAAGCGGCGCGCGGCAAATTGTACGGTTCGCTGGTGTTGACCGTGTCGATCAACCACGATGGCAGTCTCAATCGTGTCGATATCAACCGCTCTTCCGGTTACAAGGTCCTGGACGACGCAGCCAGGCGCATCGTCCAGATGGCGTCGCCCTACTCCCAGTTCCCGCCCGATATTCGGCGCGATACCGACATTCTCGAAATCACGCGAACCTGGTATTTCACGCAGGGCGATCAGGTCTCGGCAAAATGACTGACCGCTATTGCGTGCTGGGCAATCCGGTTGCTCATTCCCGGTCGCCGGTCATCCATGCGCAGTTCGCCGCGCAGCGTGGTCAGGACATGAGTTACGAGGCGGTGCTGGCGCCGGCGGATGGATTTGCCGAAACCGTGGCGCAATTCGTTGCCGCCGGCGGCAAGGGCGCGAATGTGACCGTACCGTTCAAGGAAGAAGCGTTTCGCCTCAGTACCCGGCGCAGTGCGCGGGCCGAGCGCGCGGGCGCGGTCAATACGCTGGTTTTCGGGGAAGCCGGGGTTTTCGGCGACAACACCGACGGCGCCGGTCTGGTGCGTGATATCGAGGCCAATCTCGGTGTCGCGCTGGCCGGAAAACGAATCCTGCTGCTCGGCGCCGGCGGCGCCGCGCGCGGCGTCATCGCGCCGCTCCTCGCCTGTCGTCCGGCCAGCCTGTTCATCGCCAACCGCAACGCGGACAAGGCCGAGGCGCTGGCGAAAGAGTTTTCCGACCTTGCTGTGGTCGACGCCGGAAACTTTGCCAAAACCGCCGGCCACTGCTTCGACATCGTCATCAACGCCACTTCGGCCAGCCTGTCCGGCGCGAGCCTGCCGCTGCCGGCGGAAATCTACGCGCCGGGCAGCCTGGCTTACGACATGATGTACGGCAAGGGCGAAACCCCGTTTCTGGCTCAGGCCCGCCAGCAGGGCGCGGCGCTGCTGGCCGACGGCCTGGGGATGCTGGTCGAACAGGCGGCCGAGGCCTTTCTGGTCTGGCGCGGCGTGCGGCCGGAAACCGCGCCGGTGCTCGCCGAACTGCGCCGCCAATTGACGGCATGAGGCGCCTGGGCCGCTGGCTCAAATGGTCCCTGCTCGGGCTGATCGGGCTCGTTCTCGCCTGGCAGTTCTGGCTGCTGGGCTGGGTACTGTTCTGGAAATGGGTCGATCCTGGAACGACGCGCTTCATGGAAATACGCTTGGTCGAGCTGCGCGAACAGAATCCCGACGCCCGGCTGAAGATGCAATGGGTTCCCTACGAGCGGATTTCTCCTCATCTCAAACGCGCCATCATCGCCGCCGAGGACGCCAGCTTCGTCGATCATGAAGGCTTCGACTGGGAAGGCATCCAGAAAGCCATCGAGAAAAATCAGAAGCGGGGGCGAGCTGTCGCCGGCGGCTCGACCATCAGCCAGCAACTCGCGAAAAACCTGTTCCTGACGCCGACCAGGTCGTATTTCCGCAAGGCCGAGGAGGCGCTCATCACGCTGATGCTGGAAACCCTGTGGAGCAAGCGGCGGATTTTCGAGGTCTATCTGAACGTGATCGAGTGGGGCAACGGTGTCTTTGGCGCCGAAGCGGCGGCACGCCATTATTTCGGCATCGGCGCTGCCCAGCTCGGGCCTGAGCAGGCGGCTAAACTGGCTGGCATGGTGCCGAATCCGCGCTATTACGACCGCAATCGCAGTGCGCCGGGCCTCGGGAAGAAAGCGGCGATCATTTTTGCCCGCATGCCGGCCGCGGAAATTCCCTGATCCGGTACCGTCGCCGGGTTGCGATGCTAGAATGGCCGCCTGATTTGGACACTGCCCGATGATGCAGAATGAGCGGACAAAACAACAACCTCACTGATGCCGATACCGTAAAGGACGACCTCGCGGAAGTCCAGGATCTGCTGGCCAAGCACCGGCTGGTCGAGGACATGGTTCGCCGTCAGGAAACACCGCGTCACGATCTGGTTGAGGATCTCGTGCATCGCCAGCACATCGGTGAACTGAGGACTCTGTTCGCGCGACTGCCGACGGTCACGGCGGCCATCATTCTCAGTGCACTGCCGGAAGAAGACCGCCTGATCGCCTGGAAGGAGATTGCCGAGGAGCGGGTCGACGACATTCTCGAGCTGCTTTCCGACGACATCCGCGAAGACCTCGTCGGCGATGCGCACCATATCAGCACCAAGGTGATGGTGAACACCTTCGACCTGCATAACGGTCGCCTGCGCCAGATCACCATCGACCGCCCGGCACAGCTCGCCAACGTCAAGCCGATCTGGGTCGATCTGGTGGCGCCGACGCCACGGGTGCGGGAATGGGTCGGCAAGCATTTCGGACTGGAAATTCCGGATCCGGAAGACCTGACCGACCTTGAGGCCAGCGCGCGCTTCTATGTCGAGGACAACGGCGAAATTCATCTGCACTCCGACTTCCTTCTCGATCTCGAGGAGGAATCGCGCAACGTTGCGGTTGCCTTCATCCTGCACAATGACATTTTGTTTTCGGTGCGGGCCGAAGAACTCCCGGTCTTTCGCCTGCAGAGACTGCGCGCCCGAACCAAACCCGGTTACGTTAACGACGGCACCGACGTCTTGCTCGACCTTTATGCCGCCGATGCCGAGTATTCCGCCGATCGTCTGGAGGACGTCTATGCCGAACTGGAGCTGGTCGGCAAGAAGGTGCTGAACACGAAGATGACCGATGAAGAGGCGGGTAATATCCTGGCCGACATCGCGCGTCAGGAGGACTTGAACGGACGCATACGGCGCAACGTGCTGGATACCCGGCGGGCGGAATCCTTTCTGATGCGCGGCAAGTTTCTTTCGGTGGCGCAGTTGGAGGACGCAAGGCAGATCATGCGCGACATCGAGTCGCTTGACGGCCATACCTCGTTTCTTTTCGGCAAGATCAACTTTCTGATGGATGCCGTTGTCGGCTTCATCAACATCAATCAGAACCAGCGCGTGTCGAAGTTGACCAAGCTCGGTATCATTTTCATGCCGATCAATGTCCTTGCTGGCATTGGCGGGATGTCCGAATTTTCGATGATGACCACCAGCATTCCCTGGCCGATTTCCTACGGCGCCTTTATCGTCGGCATGGCCCTGATTGGCTGGATGACCTACGTAGCGCTGCGTCACACCGAGCGGCGCGAGTCACGGAAAAATCAGGAAACCGCCCGCACGTAGGAAGCTGCGTATCAGTGTCCGTTTTCGGGTGTCAGCAATTTGAGACCGACGATGCCGGCGACGATGAGGACGATGCACAGCACGCGCGCCACCTCCCGCGATTCACCGAACAGGATCATCCCCAGAATGGCGGTTCCGACCGCGCCGATGCCCGTCCATACCGCATAGGCCGTACCCAGCGGCAATACCTTCAGCGACCAGCCGAGCAGAACGACGCTGACGATCATGGCAGCCACGGTCGCCAGCGACGGCCCGAGACGGCTGAAGCCCTCGGTGTATTTCAGGCCGACCGCCCAGCCGATTTCGCAAAGGCCGGCGACGAGGAGGACGAGCCAGGCGCTACCGGCGCTCATTTCAGGCTGGCGAAATAGGCTTCCGCGGCAGCGATCGTCGCGGCAATGTCGGCGTCGCTGTGCGCGGCAGAGACGAAACCGGCTTCGAACGCCGACGGCGCAAAATAGTGGCCGGCATCGAGCATGGCGTGGAAGAAGCGGTTGAAGGCTTCCTTGTCGCAGGCCATTACTTCGTCGTAGGTGCCGGGGCATTTTTCGGCGAAGTAGAGGCCGAACATGCCGCCGACGTTCTGCGCGGCGAAGGCGACGCCATGTTTTTTTGCCGCCGCGACCAGTCCGTCGCAGAGGGCTGTGGTCTTGGCAGTCAGCGCCTCGTAGAAGCCCGGTGCCTGAATGAGCTTCAGCGTGGCCAGACCGGCGGCCGTGGCGATCGGGTTGCCGGAGAGCGTGCCGGCCTGATAGACCGGGCCGAGCGGGGCGATCTGTTCCATGATCTCGCGTTTGCCGCCGAAAGCGCCGAGTGGCATGCCGCCGCCGACCACCTTGCCGAAGGTGGACAAATCCGGCGTAATGCCGAACAGGCCTTGCGCGCTCTTGAGGCCGACGCGGAAGCCGGTCATTACTTCGTCGAAAATCAGCACGGTGCCGTGTTTCGTACACAGCTCGCGCATCGCCTTGAGGAATGCCGGCGTCGGCGCGATCAGGTTCATGTTGCCGACCACCGGTTCGACGATGACGGCGGCGATCTTGTCGCCGTGCTTGGCGAAAGCATCAGCCAGTTCCTGCGGATTGTTATAGGCCAGCACCATGGTGTGCTGCGCCAGATCCGCCGGTACGCCGCCGGAGGACGGGTTGCCGAAGGTCAGCGCGCCGGAGCCGGCCTTGACCAGCAGACTGTCGGAGTGGCCGTGGTAGCAGCCTTCGAACTTGATCAGCACGTCGCGCCCGGTGTAGCCCCGCGCCAGGCGGATGGCGCTCATCGTCGCCTCGGTGCCGGACGATACGAGCCTGACCATGTCCAGCGACGGCACCAGTTCGCACAACAGGTCGGCAATTTCGACCTCGCGCTCGGTCGGCGCACCGAAGGTCAGCCCGTCGACGACGGCGGCCTGGACGGCAGCGATCACGTCCGGATGGGCATGGCCGAGGATCAGCGGTCCCCAGGAACCGACATAATCGACGTACCACCTGCCGTCGGCGTCCTGCACCTTCGAACCGGCGCCCTTCTGGAAGAAGCAGGGTGTGCCACCGACCGAACGGAAGGCGCGGACCGGCGAATTGACGCCGCCAGGGATGTGGCGCTGGGCGCGTTCGAAAAGTTGCTGGTTGCGTGAGGTCATGGCTGGGCCTTGTCGAATAAGTGTTGATAGGCGGCGGCACGGGCGGCGATGTCCGGCGCGCTGAACAGGTCGGTGATGACGGCAAGCAGATCGGCGCCGGCGGCAATCAGGGCGGGCGCATTGCCCAGCGTGATGCCGCCGATGGCGCAGCTTGCTGCGGCCAAGGTGGTTTTTGCCTGAAAAAACAGGTCGACCGCAGCAGACGTGGCATTTGGCTTGGTCGGCGACGGATGGACGGCCCCGAATGCGACATAGTCGGCGCCGGCCGTCGCTGCCCGTTGGGCGGCGGAAAAATCGGCGTAGCACGATGCGCCGAGTAACCGTGTTGGTCCGAGAATGGCGCGGGCGGCAGCGAGGTTGCCATCTTCCCGGCCGAGGTGGACGCCATCGGCCTTGACCAGAAAGGCCAGCGCCATGTCGTCGTTGATCACCAGCCGGGCATTGTGCGCCAGGGTCAGGCGGCGCAAGGCCTGCGCGCGTGCAACGCGTTCCGGTGCCGCGCTGGTCTTGTCGCGGTATTGCACGAGGCGGCAGCCACCCGCCAGCGCCGCCTCGACATCCGCCAGTAGGCACGTGCCGTCCGGGCTTTCCGGCGTGATGGCGTAGAGGCCGCGCAATTTATCGGCCATCGCGCCTGTCGTCTTCGCCGGCGGTGTCGTTGTCATCGCCCCTGGCCCAGAAGAAGCGATCCGGGATGAACTGGCCCATGCCAGGCCGGAAGCCGTTGGCCAGCGTCTGCCAGGTGTAGTCCTGGGCATCGCGCACCGCGTCCTCGATACTGGCGCCGCCGGCAAGGCAGCCGGCGATCGCCGAGGCCAGCGTGCAACCAGAGCCGTGATAACTGCCGGGCAGACGTTCCCAGCGGTCGCGGCGCAGCACGCCGTCTACGCCATACAGGGTGTTGATCACCTCCGGGGTGTTCTCGTGCGTTCCAGTAATGAGGATGTGTTGTGCGCCCATTTCGATCAGGCGATGGGCACAGAGATCGATCGCCGGCTCGTTTTCGTCATCTTCGTGTTCCGCCAGGCGCCTGGCTTCGGGTGCATTCGGGGTCAGTATCGTGGCTTGGGGCAGCAGAAGCTCGCGCATCGCCGAGATGATTTCCTCCCCCGACAGGTCGTCGCCGCGCCCAGAGGCGAGAACCGGGTCGAAGACGAGCGGGATGTCGGGATAGTCGGAAACGATTTCGGCGATGGCGACGACATTCTCGACACTGCCCAGCACGCCGAGCTTGAACGCGGCAACCTGCATGTCTTCGAGCAGCGTTCGGGCCTGGCGCTCGACAAGTTCGGCGGCGACGGGATGCACGCTGTCGACGCCGACCGTGTCCTGAACGGTAATTGCGGTCAGTGCCGACAAGGGATGGCAACCGAGGCTGGCCAGCGTCAGCATGTCCGCCTGGATGCCGGCGCCGGCGGTGGGATCGCTGGCGGCAAACACGAGAACCAGCGGCGGCGTCGGGATTTTGGTGTTCATGAAGTGCTGCAGACGTGGCGCATGTGCCGGCGATTGGGTAAGATGACCCGAATTTTATCCGAATCCGGCTGGCGGCAACGACCAAGACATGAACGACGAAACAATTTACAAGACATGGATGTGCCTGATCTGCGGTCTCATTTATGATGAGCGGCTGGGTCTGCCGGAAGAAGGCATCGCACCGGGAACTCGCTGGGAGGATGTGCCGATGAATTGGGTATGCCCGGAATGCGGTGCCCGCAAGACGGATTTCGAAATGGTGGAATTTTGAAGTCGGCGTAGTATGATGCGGCGCTAGAATAGCCTCCGGACTACGGGGGGAGGGGATTTAATTGGTTGACTTATCCAGGTTGCGCGACGTCAAGGTAATGGTCATTGACGACAGCAATACGATCCGGCGAAGCGCGGAGATATTTCTCGTGCAGGCGGGATGTCAGGTCGTCCTTGCCGAGGACGGCTTCGACGCGCTGGCGAAAATCGCCGACCATCAGCCGCGGGTCATCTTCTGCGACATCATGATGCCGCGTCTCGACGGCTACCAGACCTGTTCCCTGATCAAGAAGAATCCACGGTTCAAATCGACGCCGGTAATCATGCTGTCCTCCAAGGACGGCCTGTTCGATCGGGCGCGGGGGCGCATGGTTGGTTCAGATCAGTACCTGACCAAACCTTTCACCAAGGACAGTTTGCTGCAGACAGTCGCCATGTTTGTAACGCCGGCGGCGTCCCAAATTTCTTAGCGGTTCATGGAGCAATAATGCCCGTCAAAAATATTCTCGTTGTTGACGATTCCCCTACGGAACGGTTTTTTTCCGTCGATCTTCTGACCAAGGCCGGTTATCAGGTGACCACTGCCGAGAACGGCGAAGAAGGGATCGCCAAGGCCAAGGCCACACAGCCCGATCTGATCCTGATGGATGTCGTGATGCCGGGGCTCAATGGGTATCAGGCAACGCGTACCCTGACCCGCGCCGAGGAAACCAAGCATATTCCGGTGATCGTCTGTACCTCGAAGGGGCAGGAAACCGACAAGATCTGGGGTCTGCGGCAGGGGGCCGCGGATTACATCGTCAAGCCGGTCAATCCTGAAGAGTTGCTGAAGAAAATTGCGGCGTTGCCCTGATCTGAATGGCTAAGAAAACCAGTCTTCGCGATTTTCAGGCGTACCTGGCGGAGCGCATCCTGGGTGCCGCTCAGGGGCGTGGTGCCTCATCATGGCTTGGCATTCGGGCGGGCGACGACAACTGGCTGATCGACCTGTCCGACAGCGGCGAGATCGTTCAGGCGCCGAAACTGACGGCAGTGCCACTAACCCGGCCCTGGTTTGCCGGAATCGCCAATATCCGTGGCAGTCTGCATGCGGTTGCGGATTTCTCGGTGTTTTGCGGTGGGGCGCCGACACCGAGAAACAACAACACACGGCTGCTGTTGGTCGGCAGCAAGCATGGCGCCAATGCTGCCTTGTTGGTGACGCGGATGCTTGGCCTGAAGAATCCGGACGATTTTTCCGCAGCGGGCGCGGATCCGGCGGCGCCGGCGTGGGGCGCGTTAAGGTATACGGACAGCCAGGGCGGTATCTGGCGAAAACTTTCGGTGCGCGATTTGCTCGCTGATAACGATTTCATGAATATCGGGGTCTGATTCATTCGGATCGCGAGCGGAGGATAAACATGGCGTTTGGCTTGAAGAACCTTGGTTTGGGTGGCAAAGACAGTAATCAGGCACCGATGACTGTCGCGGAAGGCGTATCGGACGTATCGCCTGGCGGAGGCGTTTCCCTGTTGCCGGCGTTCTTCACGAAGCAGCCCGTTACCGAGCAGATGAAGTCCCTGGGCGGGATTTTCGTGATTCTCCTGCTGGCGATTGCCATGCTGGTTTATTTCAACAACCGTGACTCCGCCTATGGAACGGCGTATGTCGGAGCCTCGGGTGAGATGGAAATGCTTTCTCAGCGCCTGGCCAAGGCCTCCACACTCGCGCTGCAAGGTAATCCTGCTGCCTTTGCGCAACTCAAGGAGTCGCGTGAGACTTTCGGCCGCTTGCTGGAGAGACTCACTTCCGGCGGTGAGATCGAGGGCATCGATGTTCCCGCTTCTCCGACCGATGTCCGGCCCCAGCTTGAGGCGCTGACCAAGACCTGGGCGGAAACCGACAAGGATGCCGCGACCGTGATCGAGCAGGAGGCGAACCTGCTTGCCCTGGGCAAGAGCGTTGCCACCATCGACAACGAAAACTCGGCAATGCTGGAACTGGCCGAACAGGTTGCCGTACTCAAGTTGCAATCGGGTGCCAGCCTCAAGGAAATTGCCGCGGCAAACCAGCTGGTGATGCTGACGCAACGAATCGCGAAGAACGCCTCCGCGTTGCTGGTCGGTGATGAAATCAACCCGGAAGTCGCCTTTCTTCTGGGCAAGGATACGAACGGCTTTCGTGACATCCTGAAGGGGCTGAGCAGGAGCGGGGACGACGCCGACACGCGCGCCAAGGTAGGCGAACTCGAAGCGGCATTCAAGTCCTACCAGGACGCGATTGGCAATATTCTCGGCAACATGCAGCCGCTGGTTCTCTCGAAGCAGGCCGGTGCGCGTATCTTCCGCGGCAGCGAGGAACTGCTGAAAGTGACGGACGATCTGGCGGTTGGCTATCAACAGGGGCTGGGCGGCAGCGGTCGCTTCCTGCTGATACTGATCAGTCTGGTGGTGCTGGCGCTCGGGGTTCTGGCCCTGCTGGCGAAGGTCTATCTCGACGATACGCGGCGCCGGACGGAAGAGTCCGATGTGCAGCGGCAGGCTTCGGAAGTGACCAACCGGGAAAACCAGGACGCCATTCTTCAGTTGATGAACGAACTGGGCGATCTGGCCGACGGCGACCTGACATCAACCGCTACCGTGAGCGAAAACATTACCGGGGCGATTGCCGACTCGATCAACTATACGATTGAAGAGCTCCGCCTGCTGGTCGGCCGTATCAACGATGCGGCGAACCGGGTGACGGCGGCGACCGAGATCGCCCGCCAGACATCGGCGGAACTGCTGACGGCTGCCGAACGGCAGTCGCGCGAAATCAAGGACGCTGGCCAGTCGGCGCTCGAAATGGCGCGCTCGATGAGCGAAGTTTCTGGCCAGGCGACTCAGTCCGCCCAGGTTGCGCGCCAGTCGCTGGCGGCTGCCGAGAAGGGTACGCAGGCGGTGGAAGACTCGATCAAGGGCATGAACGAAATCCGCAACCAGATCCAGGAAACCTCGAAGCGGATCAAGCGTCTCGGCGAAAGCTCGCAGGAGATCGGCGAAATCGTCGAACTGATCTCGGATATTACCGAGCAGACCAACGTGCTGGCGCTCAATGCCGCCATTCAGGCGGCTTCCGCCGGCGATGCGGGTCGCGGCTTCACGGTGGTTGCCGAGGAAGTGCAGCGACTGGCCGAACGTTCCGCCGAGGCAACGAAGCAGATTGCCGCCATCGTCAAGACGATTCAGACCGATACGCAGGATGCGGTGTCGGCCATGGAGCAATCGACGCAGGGTGTGGTCGAGGGGGCGAAGCTCTCCGATGCAGCCGGTCAGGCGCTGAACGAGATCGGCGAGGTGTCGCGCAACCTTTCTGATCTGATTGAAAACATCTCCACCTCGACGCAGGGTCAGGCCGACTCGGCGACCGAGGTGGCCAACCTGATGCAGGATATCCTGAGTGTTACCGAGCAGACGACCGCCGGCACGCAACGCACTGCGGAGGCAGTCGACGAGCTGAATGCCCTGGCGTCCGAACTGAAGGGTTCGGTTGCGGGCTTCAAGGTCGATTGAGCGAGATTCGCGAGAGACTATGAACGCGGCTACCGAATTCGATCTGGGTCCGCTGACCTGGGTCAAGGGTGAGATCGACCTGGCCCTTACGCGTGCTGTGGAGGCGCTCGTCCAGCATGAACTGAACGGCGACGCGACACAGCTCAGGTTCTGCCGCACCCATGTCCACCAGGTCAATGGTGCGCTTTCCATCGTCGGACTGGATGGGGTGACGCAGGTCACCGAATCCCTCGAGGCATTGCTCAGCGCGCTCGAGGAGCAGCGTCTGCAATTCACTGCAGAGATATCCATAACGCTGACCCAGGCGATCGCTGCGATCCGGAAATACCTGGATGATCTTGTTGCCGGGGAACCCAACCAGCCGTTGCGGCTGTTTCTCGTTTATTCGGTATTGGCGACAGCTCGCGGCTTGAGTTCCTGCAGCCCGGCCGATCTGTTCTTTCCCGACTTGTCGCAGCGCCCGCCCAAGCGTTCAGTGCCGGTGGCGCCGCTTTCCGCCGAGCAGTTGCACAGCCTTCTCAAATCCGAACGGGGTCGTTTCCAGAAGGGCTTGCTGTCATGGCTACGACATACGGCCGAGCCGCATGCGGCGCTCGAGGAGATGCGAAGGGCGCTGGACAACATCGAATCGACCCAGGAGTCCGCCGCATCATCGCGCTCGTTCTGGTGGGTTGCGCTGGCGTTTGTCGAATCCTTGTTCGATCGTCAGGGCGAGCCGGATGCCGAGTCCCGCCAACTCCTGGCCCGGATAGACACCCAGATTCGCCGTCTGCTGGAAGGCTCGCAGAACGTTGCCGAGCGCCTGATGCGTGACGTCCTGTACGCGGTCGCAAACGCGCCGTCGAACGCCAGCATGCTGGTGGCCGAGGTGCAGTCAGCCTTTAACCTGCCCTCGTTGATTCCGGCAAGTCCGGTCGAGCAGGATACCAGCCTGCCTCAGGAAGTCGCCTTGCGCCGTCTGCGCGATGTGCTGGCGGCCGCCGAGGAGGCATGGAACAAATTCTGCACCGGCAGCGCATCGGCGCTGCAGGTTTTTGATCAGCATGCCCAGGCCTGTGCTGAACTGACCGACGAAATCGGACATACCGACCTCAAACGTCTGGGGCAGAGCTTTGGTGCGCTGTCCAGCTGGCTCGCCGAAGATCCGAAACGCCACAACGATGCGGTGGCGATGGAGGTTGCGACAGCGATTCTCCTTCTGCAGAATGCCCAGGAGAATTTCCGGCGTTTGGGAATGGATTTTGCGCAGCAGGTCGACCTCATGGTCGCCCGCCTGTATGCATGTATCGCCGGCAAGCCGGCAGGCGGCAACGAAGATCTGCCGTTACTCGATGAAATGACGCGCCGGGCCCAGGAGCGTCTGCTGGTCGGGCAGGTTGCCCGCGAAATCCAGAACAGCCTGGCCCAGGTGGAACAGGCGCTTGATGCCTTTTTCCGGAATCCGGAAAAAGGTCATGACCTGGCGCCGCTTGACGGTCCGGTAAAGCAGATCGCGGGTGCGCTGGCCATGCTCGGGCATCTGTCCGCCGTTTCCATGTTGCAGGAATGCGGCGCGCGGATTCAGGAGTTTGGCCGTGCTGGCTATGTACCGGTTGCCGAAGACTTCGAAGCCGTGGCGCAGAAGTTGTCCTTGCTGGGGTTCTTCATCGACTCGCTGCAACATGGCGAAGCCGACTTCCAGACCTTCGCCCGCCGCTTGGGGCCCGACCAGCTACCGGTTGCCGGTTTGGCTGAAGCGGAAGAGTCGTCGCCGCCGAGCGTCGAAGCACAAGTCGAACAGAACAAGCAGGAAACCCAGATACTATTCGATGCGTTCCGGGAGTCTCCCGACGATGGCCGAATTCGCGACGAATTGAGGGGCAATCTGCAATCCCTGCAGAAAGACGCCGGGCTTCTGGCCAATCCGGAATTGGGCGACACAGCCAAGGCTGTCCTCAATGCCATTGAATCCGGAGACGCATTCCGGCCGGAGATTGCAGAGGCCGTTTCGTCGCTTGTCCAGTCCGAAGCCGGAGCGCCGGCACCTTCTGCCGAAACGATCGAACTTGCGCAATCCAGTCACGAGCAGATCGATGCCGAGTTGCTGGAGATCTTCCTTGAGGAGGCCAACGAAGTTCTGGCGACGATTGGCGACCAGTCGGCACTACTGGCCGCTGATCCGCGCAATGTCGATGCGCTGACCACTATCCGCCGGTCGGCGCATACGCTGAAGGGCAGTGGTCGCATGGTCGGCCTCACGGATATGGGTGAGGCTGCCTGGGCGCTCGAACAGACGCTCAACATGTGGCTGCGCCAGGATATGGCGGTAACGCCGAACCTTCTGGCCCTGATCGCCGACGCGCGCAAGCTTTTCTCGCGCTGGGTGGCGGCGCTTGAGCATCGCAGCGCTGATATTCCGGATCCGTCGGAACTGGTCGCGCAGGCTGAATTGCTGCGCGGTGAGGAGCCGAGCTCGCCGGCGCCGGTGTCCGAAGCGGCAGGCGCCGTGCAGAGCGTTGAATTGCCGGTCGCGGCAGCCGGAGAAGAATCGCCATCCGTTGTCCTGGAACTTCCGGTGAGTCCGGCGTGGGCGGGTGAGCCCGTAGCCGTTCCGGTCGACGAGGCGGCTGACGAACTGATCGCCGAGCTGCCTTTCGCGCCGATCGCCGAGCAGGCGATGGAACCCGCCGTGGAACAGGCAGAGCTGATTGTGGAACCGTTCGGCGAGATGACGGAAATGTTCGCCGATCTTTCCGTTTTCGAAGAACCCACTGCAGCGGTGATCACCGAGGGCATCGAAAGCCTGCCGGTCGAGCCTGTCGTTCAGACGGCGCCGACTCTCTATGACATCTTCCGCGAAGAGGCACGCGGCCACCTCGAAACCCTTGTTGCCGGTTACGGCGAACTAGAGGCCAACCCGAGCGCGCCGACCTCGTTCGAGATGACGCGCGCGGCGCATACGCTGGGTGGAATTGCCGCAACGGTCGGCCTGATGCCGCTCCATCACCTGGCGATTGCGCTTGAACATGCTTTGCTGCGTCGCGACAGTTCCGGGCGTCCGGAGAGCATCGGCGGGCTCGAAACCGTCCGCCAGGCCATCATTACGCTGGAGCAGATGTTCGCCGGGCTGGCGCGGCAGGAAGCGCCTGGCGAGCAGATTCAGCTGATCGCGGCGCTTGAAGATGTTTTCCTGGCCGAGCTGCAAGCCACAGAAGTTGCCGGCGAATCGCCAGAGCCGGTAGCGGAGGAAATTGTCAGTCTGGTCGAGCCGGCCACACAACCGGATGTCGAGGTTGCGGCACCGGTAACGGCGGCGCCTGCAACGCGGCTCAAGGACGACCTTGATGAACAGTTGCTGCCGATCTTCCTTGAGGAGGCGCAGGATCAACTGCGTGAGCTGACCGTCCAACTGCGCCTGTGGCGTGGTGATCTGGCGAGTGATGCGCAGCCGCATGCCATTGCCCGACTGCTGCATACTTTTAAGGGTAATGCCCGCATGGCCGGGGCAATGAACTTGGGCGAATTCACCCACTTGCTGGAGTCGCGAGTCGAGGATGTGCTGCGTGCGGGTGCCGCAACGCCGGCGTTCATCGATGAGATCGAGAGTGGCTGCGACACGCTCGACCAGGCGACCGAGCGCTTGCGCAATGGCGAGTCCGCCGTCATTGAAACGCTGCCTGCTGCGCCGGGCCAGGCTGCTGTGGCGCCGGATTCGGCGATTGCCGTGTCACTGGAAGCTGACCGGGAGCACCATGACGTCGAGGCGGGTGCGCAGCGTGCATCGCTGCGCGTTCGCGCAGACCTGATCGACCGGCTGGTCAACGAGGCCGGCGAACTGTCCATCGCACGGGCGCGAATCGAAGGCGAAATGCGCAGCCTCAAGGGGTCGCTGCTCGACCTGACCGAAAACGTCATCCGTTTGCGCCGTCAGTTGCGGGAAATCGAGATTCAGGCCGAGGGCCAGATTCAGGCGCGGGTTGCCCAGGCGCACGATGGGCAGGGCGATTTCGATCCGCTCGAACTCGACCGGTTTACCCGTTTCCAGGAACTCACCCGTTTCATGGCCGAGTCGGTCAACGACGTGGCGACCGTTCAGCAGAACCTGCTCAAGAACCTCGACGATGCCAACGCGGCGATCATCGCGCAGGCGCGCCTCAATCGCGGGCTGCAACAGGAACTGATGGGCGTCCGCATGATGCCGTTCGCCAGTCAGGCCGAGCGCCTGTTCCGCATCGTTCGCCAGACTTCCAAGGAACTGGGCAAGCGGGCCAACTTCGACATCGTCGGCGGTCATGTGGAACTCGACCGCTCGGTGCTCGACAAGATGATGGCACCGCTCGAGCATATGCTGCGCAATGCGGTGACCCACGGTATCGAAACCCGGGCCGAACGCGTGGCGGCGGGTAAATCGGAAATGGGCGAAATCACGGTTGCGCTGGCCCACGAAGCGAACGAAATCATCCTTTCGATGACCGACGATGGCTGCGGGCTCGATCGCGACCGGATTCGTGCGCGCGCTGAAGATCTGGGTCTGCTGGAACCTGGCATGGCGGCAGATGACTCGTTGCTTTACGACCTCATCTTCCGTCCGGGCTTTTCGACGGCCGGCGAAGTCAGCCAGCTTGCCGGCCGCGGGGTCGGCATGGACGTGGTCAAGACCGAGGTAGGCGAACTCGGCGGGCGCATCGAGATTCTCTCGCGGGCCGGCCATGGAACGACTTTCCGTCTCTACCTGCCGCTGACGCTGGCGGTCACCCAGACCCTGCTGCTGCGTGTCGGTTCGAATGTCTATGCTGTGCCGTCGACGATGATCGAGCAGGTTCTGGAGTTCAAGGAAGAACCGCTTTCCGAGGTGCGTCAGAAGGGCGAGATCGAGTGGCAGGGAAATCGTTATCCCTTCCACTTTTTGCCGCACCTTCTCGGCGATGCCGGGGCGGCGCCCGAGGTGCAGCGCCGCAACTGGATCCTCTTGCTGCGCTCGGGCTCGCAGCGCGTTGCGATACAGGTCGACGAACTCAGGGGCAATCAGGAAGTCGTGGTCAAGAATATCGGCGCCCAGCTCTCGCGGGTTGTCGGTATCGCCGGTGCCACGGTGCTTGGCGATGGCGAGGTGGTTCTGATTCTCAATCCGGTGGCGCTGGCAAGTCGCGTCCCGGTGGTCAGTATCGAGAACGTGATCCCGACTTCGGTCACGCCGGCCGAAACCGCCGTTGCTGCGTTGCCGACCGTGATGGTGGTCGACGATTCGCTGACCGTGCGCAAGATCACCAGCCGCCTGCTGACGCGCGAGGGCTATCAGGTCGTGCTGGCCAAGGACGGTGTCGATGCGCTGGAGCAACTGCTCGAAGTGGTGCCAGATGTGGTGATTTCCGATATCGAAATGCCACGCATGGACGGTTTCGACCTGGTACGCAATATCCGCGCCGACAAGCGTCTTGGCGCCTTGCCGGTGATCATGATCACGTCGCGTACCGCCGAAAAACACCGCAACTATGCGCTCGAAATCGGGGCCAGCCATTATCTCGGCAAGCCCTACGACGAAGACGAACTGCTTTCGCTGATCGCCGGCTATATCAAGGAAAAGCAGGCTTCCTGACAACTGCGTAACGGGCCAGGGTTTCTTCCCTGGCTCGCCCGTGGTCTACGACCGGCAGCGGGTAGTCGCGGCCAATCACCACATCAAGTGCTTCCTGTTCGTGCTGGCTCATCAACCAGGGGGCGTGGATGTGCCTGTTGCCAAGTCTCGCCAGTTCAGGGACGTAGCGGCGGATGAACCTGCCTTCCGGGTCGAATTTCTGCGATTGGGTCACCGGATTGAAAATGCGGAAATACGGTTGCGCGTCGCAGCCTGTGGACGCCGCCCATTGCCACCCGCCGTTGTTGGCCGAGAGGTCAAAGTCGTTGAGGTGATCGGCGAAGTATTTCTCGCCGAGGCGCCAGTCGATGCCGAGACCCTTGCTCAGGAATGAAGCGACCACCATGCGCAGCCGGTTGTGCATCCAGCCGCTGTGGTTCAACTGGCGCATCGCGGCATCGACCAACGGGTAGCCGGTGCGCCCGGCACACCATGCCGAGTAGCCTTCCGGCCAGTGCGCCCATTGGATTGTGTCGTATTCGGGTTTGAAGGCATGACCGGCAACCCGCGGGAAATGATCGAGGATCATGAAATAGAAGTCGCGCCAGATGAGTTCGCTTAGCCAGGCGTCGGCCCTGCGTTCGATGGCCGCGCTGACCAGTTCGCGCACGGAAATGGTCCCGAAGCGCAGATGCACCGACAGATAGGAAACACCTTTCACTGCCGGGAAATCGCGCCGCGCGCCGTAATGATCGATACGCCCGGTGCTGAAATCCTCCCACAGGCGCCGGGCGCCCGACATGCCGGGAACGATGCCGAGGGTCGCCAGATCAGTCGCTTCGAAGCCGAGCTCGGCGAGGCCGGGAACGCCGCCAAGGCTGCTGCCGGCAAGGCGGCCATCGCAGGGGCGGGCGACCCAGTCTGCTGCGGTCAACCGCTTCAACCAGGCATTTTTGTAAGGCGTGAATACCGAAAACGGGCGACCGGCCTGTGTCACGACCTCCGCGCCGTCGAAAATCGCCTGATCCTTGAAATCGTGGAAGGCAATGCCGGTCGCGGCAAGTTTTGCGGTGACCTCGGCATCGCGTTGTTTGGCGGCAGGTTCGTAATCGCGGTTGGCAAATACCGCCGAAACGCCGAGTTCGCACGCAAGCGCCGGAATCTCATCGCTGGCGGGTCCATGGCGAACGATCAACCCGCCACCGCGCCGGCGCAGTGTCGTGTCGAGTTCGAGCAGCGACTCGTGGATGAAATGTACCCGGCGATCGTGTTTTGCCGGCAGCGCATCAAGAATTCGCGTATCGAAAACAAAGGCGCAAAAAACCTCACGTGCCTCGGCAAGCGCCGCGCTCAGGGCGGCGTGGTCGTAATCGCGGAGGTCGCGGCGAAACCAGACGAGGGCTTTTTCTTGTGGCATGGTTGGTTTGTACCCTGCCGGAGATTAAAATTCCACTCATGAACAGCGTCAACCTGACTGACAATTTCCTGATCGCCATGCCGGCGCTGGAAGACCCCTATTTTTCCAACGCCTTGGTCTATATCTGCGAGCACAACGAGAACGGCGCGCTGGGGATCATTGTCAACCGGCCGATCGACATGAGTCTGGCCGGCCTGCTGGAAAAAATCGACATCAAGCTCGAGGCCGAGAGCCTGGCCAACCTGCCGGTCTATTTCGGTGGTCCGGTGCAACTCGATCGCGGCTTCGTGCTGCATCGTCCGCATGGCCAATGGCAATCGACGCTCGTGGTAAACAGCGAAGTCGGGCTGACCAGTTCGCGCGATGTGCTGGCATCGGTCGGCAAGGAAGGGCTACCCGCCGAAATCATCGTCACCCTTGGTTACGCCGGCTGGGAGGCTGGTCAGCTCGAGAACGAATTGAGCCAGAACTCCTGGCTGACGGTGCCGGCCAAGCCTGGCATCCTCTTCGAGATGCCGCCGGAAGAACGCCTGCCGGCCGCCATGCAGAACCTCGGCGTCAGCTTTAGCCAGCTCTCCGACGTGGCCGGGCATGCCTGACGGCACGGTGCTGGCCTTCGACTTCGGCGAAAAGCGCATCGGTGTTGCCACCGGGGAAACGCTGCTCGGCAGCGCCCATCCGCTGACCGTCATCAGCGCAGAGTCCAACGACGACCGTTTCGCGGCCATCGGCAAGCTGATTGCCGAATGGCATCCGGTGCAACTGGTCGTCGGCTTGCCTACCCACGCCGACGGCACGCCGCATGAAACGACACGCCTGGCGCAGAAGTTCGCCGAGCGCCTGAAGCGCCGCTATCACCTGCCCGTTGGTTTTGCCGACGAGCGCCTGACCTCGCTCGACGCCGCAGCACGCCTGCGCGAAACCGGCCGCGACAGCAGGAGCGCCCGGCCGTTGCTCGACGCCGTGGCCGCCCAGTTGATCCTTCAAACCTGGTTCGAAAGCCCGCACCATGCCACTCCTTCCTGATTCCTTGCCCGATGCCGAGGCCCAGTGCCGCCAGTTGGCCGACCTGATTCGCCCGCAGTTGCACCGCCAGCCGGCCCTGATCGGCATTTTCAGCGGTGGCGCCTGGATCGCCGAGCGCCTGCGGGAGTTGCTCGGCCTGCCCGAGGAGATCGGCCTGATCGATGTCTCCTTCTATCGTGACGACTTTGCCGCCAAGGGCTTGCACCCGCAGGTCAAGCCGACAATCATTCCCTTCGATGTCGAAGGCCGGCACCTCATCCTGGTCGATGACGTGCTCTATACCGGACGCACGACGCGCGCCGCGCTCAACGAACTGTTCGACTACGGGCGGCCCGCCTCGGTGAGCATGGCGGTGCTGGCCGATCGCGGCGGGCGCGAACTGCCCATCGCCCCAACCTACTGCGTCTGGAATGTTGCGCTGGGTGCGGGTCAGAGCCTGGTGCTCGGAAAGCGGGACGATGGCCAACTCCTGTGGAGGCTGGAAAATGCATAACCCGCAGTTGAACAGCAATGGCGAACTGACCCACCTGCTGTCGATCGAAGGCTTGCCGCGCAGCATCCTGACCCAGATCCTTGATACCGCCGCGTCCTTCATGGAAGTCTCGGCGCGTGACGTGAAGAAAGTGCCGCTGCTGCGTGGCAAGAGCGTCTTCAACCTGTTCTTCGAGAACTCGACGCGCACGCGCACCACCTTCGAGATTGCCGCCAAGCGCCTGTCGGCGGATGTCATTAATCTCGACATCAACAAATCGTCGGCGAGCAAGGGCGAAACCCTGCTCGACACTATCGACAACCTGGTGGCCATGCACGCCAACCTGTTCGTCGTCCGCCACGCCTCAAGCGGCGCACCCTTCCTGATCGCCGAGCACCTGCAGCGCATCGGACGCGACGACGTGCATGTGGTCAATGCCGGCGACGGGCGCCATGCGCACCCGACGCAGGGCCTGCTCGACATGTACACCATCCGCCACTACAAGAAGGATTTCACGCAACTGCGCGTTGCCATCGTCGGCGACATCCTGCACTCGCGCGTCGCACGTTCCGACATCCATGCGCTGACCACGCTGGGGGTGCCGGAAGTCCGTGCCATCGGTCCGGAAACCCTGCTGCCCAAGCATCTCGACAAGCTTGGCGTGCATGTCTTCCACGACATGGAGGAAGGACTCAAGGACTGCGACGTGATCATCATGCTGCGCCTGCAGAACGAGCGGATGACCGGCGCCTTGCTGCCCTCGGCCGGGGAATATTTCCGCCACTACGGCCTGACACCGCAAAAGCTGGCGCTCGCCAGGCCTGACGCCATCGTCATGCATCCTGGGCCGATGAACCGCGGCGTCGAAATCCACTCGGCGGTGGCCGACGGGCCGCAGGCCGTGATCCTGCCCCAGGTCACCTTCGGCATTGCCGTGCGCATGGCCGTCATGAGCATCGTTGCGGGGAATTGATCGATGAATATCGTTATTGAAAATGGCCGCATAATTGACCCGAAAAACAGCGTCGACCGCAACACATCGCTGTTCATCACGAATGGCAGGATTGCCGCGCTGGGTGAGGCGCCGGCGGGGTTCGCGGCCGATCAGCGCATCGATGCGGCGGGTTGTGTCGTCTGTCCAGGATTTATCGACCTCGGCGCCCGCCTCAACAGTATCGAGGCGGAACTGGCTGCCGCCGTCGCCGGTGGCGTGACCTCGGTTGTCGTGCCGCCCGATGCCGACCCGCCGCTCGACGAGCCGGAGCTGGCCGACCGCCTGGTGCACCGGGCGAAGGAAATCGCCAGGGCCAGGGTGCTGCCGCTGGGAGCGCTGACGCTTGGCCTCAAGGGCGAACGTCTGGCAGAACTGGCCGGCTTGAAGAAGGCTGGCTGCGTTGCCTTCTCGCAGGCCAATGTGCCCGTGGTCGATACCGAGGCGTTGCTGCGTGCCATGGAATATGCCGCGACCTTCGGTTTTGCGGTCTGGCTGCAACCGCAGGACCATTGGCTGTCGCGCAACGGCATCGCGCACGAGGGCGAAGTGGCCAGTCGTCTCGGTCTGGCAGGGATCCCGGTGGCCGCCGAAACCGTTGCCATCGGCACCATTCTGCAACTGGTGCGCGATACCGGCTGCCGGGTCCATCTGACCCGCATTTCTTCCGCCGCCGGGCTGGCCATGCTGCAGCGGGCAAAACATGACGGCCTGCCGGTGACCTGCGATATCGGCGTCCATCACCTGTTGCTGACCGACAACGACATCGGCTATTTCAATCCGCATGCCCGCTTCTCTCCCCCGTTGCGGACGGAGCGCGACCGTCAGGCGCTGTCGACGGCGGTCGCTGCAGGTCTCGCGGCGATCTGCTCGGACCATACGCCGGTCGGGGCAGATGAAAAACTGTTGCCTTTCGGGGAGGCCAAGGTGGGTGCGACGGGCCTCGAGGTCCTGCTGCCGCTGACTCTGAAGTGGGCGGAAGCGGCGGGCGTGGCGTTGCCCGTGGCGCTGGCCCGGATCACTTCGGCGCCAGCCGAGGTGCTCGGGCTGCACAGCGGACAGCTTGCCCCCGGGGCGGCGGCGGATGTCTGCGTCTTCGACCCGGAGGCGCACTGGCAGCTGACGCCGGAATCATTGATGAGCCGGGGCAAGAACTCGCCGTGGCTGGGTTACATCATGAATGGCCAAGTCAAGACCACCTTGGTCGACGGACGAATTGTCTACCAAGCCTCATAAGGTTCATCGTCACAATTTAAGGCGCAAAGGCAGGCCGGCACAAACAAGCGCCGCAAGATAGGGTAGCGCTTGCAGCCCCAGCGCCAGCATCCAGACCAGGCGGGCGACATCCGATTCGGCGGTCGGCTGGAAACCCAGCGCGACAATGCAGGCCAGCAACCCGCCTAACAAGGCGATTTCCTCGCGAACCGAGGCGAAAGCCCCGGCCGCTTTCAGCGGCCGGTTCCCAATCCCCTTGCGAGTCACTGCAAAAACCGCGCTTTTGCCAAACAGTCCGGCCAAAACACCTCGGGCCACGCTATGCGACAGCCCGACACTTGCCACGGCGGCCCCGGCGACATCCGCTACCGGACAAGGCACCCGGCGCCCGTAGAGCAACGGGGTCAGCAACAGGCGAATGACAAAGAACACCGCCAGCGGCACGACAAAAAGTGTAATCGGCAGACCAAACAGACTGGGCGCGATGAGCACGCCCAGCGTCCAGAGAATCGCCGTGATACTAAAAAACAGATGCAGCCCGTCGCCGACCCAGGGCAACCAGCCGGCGACAAAATGGTAGCGCTGCGCCAAGGGCAGGCTGGAGCGGCCAAAAAGTGACTGGCGATGGGTGCGCAGAATCTGCATCGCGCCCTGCGCCCAACGTCGGCGCTGGCGTTGATAGGCGGAAAAATCCGTCGGCACCAGGCCGCTGCCCAGCACCTCGTCCACATATACCAAGCGCAGGCCGCGCTGCACCAGACGCAGGCCGAGTTCACTATCCTCGCACACGCAGGCCGTCGCCCAGCCGTTCACCGCGCGCAAGGCGCTGGCCCGAATCACCGTCATCGTGCCGTGCTGGATCGCCGCATCACGCTCCTGGCGATGGTGCATGCCAATGCGGAAAAAACCGTCGTATTCCCAGTTCATCATGCGGCTAAGCAGGCTGTCGGACCAGTCGCGATGCGCCTGCGGGGACTGCACGACACCCACCGTCGGGTCGGCAAAATGCCCGCCCAGAGCGCGCAACCAGTTCGATTCCACAAGATAGTCGGCGTCCACCACCGCTATCCACTCGGCCCGCGCATCCGTTTGCGCCAGTGCAAAATTCAACGCCCCCGCCTTGTAACCCGGCCACTGCGGCAGATGGAAAAAGCGCAGTTGCGGAGCGACCCCTGCGGCCAGACAAGCCTGAACATGCGTTTCAACCGGCTGCCAGAGCGCCGGATCGCCGGTGTTGTTGTCCACAATGACGATTTCAAATGCCGGCCAATCGAGCGCCAGGAGGCTGTCGATGGTGGCGATGACCATCGCCGGCGGTTCATTGCAGCAGGCCAGGTGAATGCTGACAAAGGGGGCCGGCGCACCGCTGGGCAGTGGCTGGAGCGTGACCTGATTTTGCAGACTGCCCGGCCAGTAGAGTTCGGCAAATTCAAAAATCTGAACCAGCAGAATCACCCCCATCAGCGCCAGCGCCGGCACCAGCAGGATGAGAAAAACCATGTCGAGCGGCCGCAGATAGTGGGCCAGCGGTAGCGCCGCCAGCAACACGAAAAACGAGACCACCGCCTGCAAACTCAAGCCGAACATCAGGCGGCCGGGCAAGCGCATCGGGGCGAAGACGATCAGGAACGGCAGCAGCGCCAGCAAGCCCAATGTCGACGCAAGCAGCGCCTTGCCTTGCCAGTAGGGGTCCGCCTGGACGCTGCCGGTGAGGGCGAATTTCGGCTGCCGCGCCGCATCGAGCAGGCCCCAGTGAGCGCCGACAGCCCCTTCGGTAGCGTGCTTCCACGGCTGATCGACTGCCTCCATCAGGTAGTAATCGAGATCAAGCCCGCTTGCCCGAGCGAGAAACTGGCGCACGAATAGCGCCTGATTGTCTGGCGTCGCCTCAGCGGCAGCGCGGCGGTCGCCGTTGCTCGGCCAGCCGATTTCACCGATCACCACTTTTTTACCGGGGAAGCGCGCGCGCACCTCGGCATAACGCTGCAAGGCGTAATCGAGCGCGGCCTCGACCGGCAAGCCCTCCCAATAGGGCAGCAGATGGACGGTGATGAAATCCACATGATCCGCCAGATCCGGCTGCTTCAACCAGACGTGCCAAGGCTCGGCGGTCGATACCGGCACTTGCAAGGCGCGCCGCAGACGGTCGAGATAGGCATGGAGTTCGGCCGGCTTCATCTCGTCGCGCAGCAGGGTTTCGTTGCCGGCGATCACCCGTTCAATTACCAGGTGCTGGCGGCTGGCCGCGACGATGGCCGCCATCTCGCGCTCATTGTTGTTGCGCCGCTGGTCGAGCCAGACGCCGGCGGTCAGCTTGAAGCCCTGTTCGGCGGCCAGCGCCGGCAAGCTCGGCAATTCGCTGGCACTGTAGGTGCGCAAGCGCGTGGTCAAGGTGGCGAGCTGGGCAAGATCCGCAGTGAGCGCCGCCTCGCTGGGAAACTGCCGGGTCAGCGGGCTTTCCCAGCGCTGGAATCCGTTATAGGCCAGCCCGCTGATTTGTGCCGGGGCGTCAGGGGCGGCCAGTGGCGGATTGAAGGCGCGCCAGACCGTAAAATTGAGCAGGCTGATCACGAGCGCAATCAGCAACGCGCCGATCCAGCGCCCCGGATTGCGCGGGGTCGGGATTTTCTGCGCTAGGATCGCGCCTGGTGCCAAGGCATTTGCCGGCGCCTGCCCTGAACTGCCAGCCCGCCGGAATGACCGATTCGCCTTCACCATCCACCACCGCACCTTGGCGTCGTTTCGCCGCACTCGGCAGCCTGGCGCTCGGCCTGCTTTTGCTGCTCGCCTGGGCTTTCGATCAGGGGCGGCCGGTGGCGTTGCCTGAAGTCGGCGAACTGCGTTTGCCCTGTGTCTCCTACGCGCCCTTTCGCCGGCAAGGTCACAACCCCTTCGATCCGGGAGTGAACATCACAGCGGCAATGATCGAAGCGGACTTGCGCCTGCTCGCCAGCGTCAGCCGCTGCGTGCGAACCTATGGTGTTGACCGCGGCCTCGATGCGGTGCCGGAGATTGCCCGCCAACTCGGACTGCGGGTTATTTTGGGTGCCTGGATCGATAGCGACAGCGTCAGCAATACCGCGCAACTCAAGCGTGCGTTGGCACTGACGCAGGAGTACGCCGACGTAATCGACTTGCTGGTGGTGGGCAATGAAGTGCTGCTGCGCGGCGAGCAAACGCCGGCCGCGCTGGCCGATATTCTGGCGGCGGCGCGGCGCGAATCGCGCGTCCCGGTGAGCTATGCCGATGTTTGGGAATTCTGGCGGCAATACGCTGAGGTGCTGCGCAAAAACGTCGATGTAGTCACCATTCACATCCTGCCATATTGGGAAGATGCTCCGGTAGCAGTGAATCAGGCGGTAGCGCATATTGTTACGGTCAACGCCCAAATTCGGTCGATTTTCTCGCCCCTGCCTGTCATGATCGGTGAAACCGGCTGGCCGGCCGCTGGCCGTCAACGCGGCGCGGCGGTGCCGGGGCGGCTGGAGCAGGCGCGATTCATTCGTGAACTGCTGGCCTACACGGCGACGTCGCCGCTTTCCGGGCAGCAAGGCGCGATCCCGGCCTTCAATCTGATCGAAGGTTTCGACCAGCCCTGGAAGCGTCGACTGGAGGGCGCGATGGGCGGTTACTGGGGCATCTTTGAGGCCGATGGCCAACAGCGGGTGGTGCTGAGTGGGCCGTTCGTCGCCGATCCGCGGTGGTGGCAAATCCCGCTGGCCGGGCTTTTCGGCGCCATAGGCGGCGTTCTTTCGAGGTCTGGTGGTCAGCGTCGCCGGCAGTGGCGCACTGTATTGGGCCTCAGTCTGGCCGGTGCCGGTATTGCGGCGCTTGGGTTCATGCAATGGCACCTGCTGCTGCAATGGAATCGTCATGCACTTGACTGGGTGCTGGGTGGCGGTCTGTCGCTCGCAGCGCTGATCAGCAGCCTGCAGGCCAGCGCACGGCTGAAAACTTGGCTTGATGGCCAACCGCCAAACGCAAGCACTGCCAACTGGAGCACCCGCCTGCTGCTCGGATTTGTCGTGCTGACGGCCCTGGGGCTGCTGTTGGACGGGCGCTATCGCCCACTGAGCTGGCCACTGCTGGCGGCGCCCGCTGCTTTGTTGTTTGCCTTGCGCGTGCTTGGCGAACAGCCGACCCATAGCATCGTTGAACGCGGGCTGGCTATCTTGTGCGCCATCGCCGCGCCCCTGCTGGTCTGGCAGGAGGGCATCGACAACGTTCAGGCGCTGGCGCTGGCGGTCAACTGGCTGGTGCTGGCCATGACGGTCGGCTGGCCGTCTCAACGGGCCACCCCGGCCAGTTGAGTGGCCGGCGCCGCAAAGGTTTTCAGCATCATCCCGGTCAGCGTATGCAAATCACCCAGCGCCTGGCGATGCGTTTCCATGCCCGCCTGAAAGCCTTGTTCGACAAAGCGGGCCAGCAGTTTTTTGTCGCGCGAGACAATATGTACCGGCACATCCCATGACGCCCCTTCGCCAGTGATGTTGGCCGGCGGTTGGTGATCGCCGACCAGCACATAAATCGCCTCGCGCGGTTCAGGCTGGCGGAAATACGCCCCCAGCCACTGGTAGGTGTAATCCACCATGCGCACATAACTGGGCGCCATATCGAGCCAGTTAGGCTTTTCAGCCAGGGCGCGCGCCACATCGGATTCGGCGAACGGTTTTTCCTCCAGCACTTTCGACCAGTCGGCCTGATAGGGCGGAACCGGGTTGAACGGCAGGTGACAGGTAATGGTCGGGAAAAAGACAAAGCGCGGCGGCACATCACCAGCACGTGGGTGTAACTGCTCAAAGCGCGCCGCAGAATATTGGTCAGGCAATGCCCAGAAGCCCAGCGCCGGGCCAATGTAGCCAAAATTGCTGCGCTCGAGAAAAACATCGAAGCCGTAAAAGGCGCTCTCCGGCCACGCCCAATCCAGTGCCGGATAGACGCCAAAGGTTTGGTAGCCATGTGCCTTGAACAGCGAAATCAGGGTCGGCCGTTGCGTCGTCAGCAGCACATCGTGGCGCATCGGGTCGCTGAGATCCATACCGGAGAGCAGCCCGAGCTGCGCCAGATCGGAGCCGCCGCCAAAGGTGGGCGAGCGAAAAAACGCTGTTACCACTTGCCGGCCGCTGGCCGCAACATCGGCAGCAAAACTGGCACGACGCGGACGCAACGCCGCACTGGCCTTGGGTTCGTCGTAAGTGACTGCCCCCACGGACTCGAGCATGATCAGATACACGTCGCGCCCATCCAGCGCGCCCAGCGCGGCCCCGGAGGAACGCGCCAGCGCACTATCAACCACCGTTTCCACGGGCAGCAGATCCGCCTGCCTGGCCTTGGAAAAACTCGCTGCCAGCAGCTTTGCCTGCTGCCAGTAAGTCGGGATGACCGGCTTGGAAACCAGCGGCCAGGTCGCGCGCACACCGGCCAGATTGGCGATGGCAAGCAGCACGGCCAGGGCCGTCACGCCCCAAACCCAGTGCGAGCGCAAGGCATAGGGCACAGCATGGCGGGCGCTCACGGCTATCGCCCGCTGCAACAGATTGAACAGACCCCAAAAAAAGAATCCAATCAACAGCACCAGCCCAAGGCTTTTCCACCACGCCCATTCCTGAGCGGAAACCCACAAAAACCGCGGAATCTGCGCGCCATCCCAGTACAAATTGATCGGTCGCCCGAACAGGCTGGGCACCGTGACATCACCATAGCGCCCCAGCACCAGCAGCAGGTAGATAAACGTAACCAGCTTGAGCGCGCGCGGCGAAAGCGCACCGCGCCAGGCGACCAGCGCCAGCAAGACTAGCCACAGCCAGACAAACTCAGGTGCCAGACGGCGATCCGGCAACACGCCCGGCGTCGGCCACCAGTCGCGGAAGCTGAGCATGCCGTTGAGGAAAAACAGGGCCAACAGTGCCCAGACAAATTGATGCCGGGGATGTTCGTTGTTGGCGGCAGCAAGCGTCATTTTTCGCCCTGAGCCGATTTATTGACCCGCCCCGAGGCCATATAGCCCATGCCAAATTGCGTCGGCGCAATCTGCCAGTCGCTCAAATGCGGCGCGATGCGATCCCAGGGCGCGCTCAGTTCGCCCGGGCTGCCGTTGTAACCATGGTTTTTGAGATAGACCCACAAATTCAGTGGCGCCAGCCAGCCGGGGAAAAATTTGACGCCGGCAATTGCCACCGTTGCCCGATGTCCAGCCGCGGCGAGCAGCCGATCAATGGCGAGCGGTGAGCGCAGGATGTCATGCGTGTAATGGAACAAAATCGCATCGACCGGCGTTGGCAGCGTCAGCGCCTGAGCCGGGCACTCGAATAGCTCAACGTTCTGCCAACCCGCCGTCTCCGCCCGCTGCCGGGCCTGGGCCAGCATATCGGGACTGTGGTCAAAGCCATAAATGCGCCCGCTCTCACCCACCGCCGCACGCAAGAGTGAAAGACTCAGGCCCGTACCGCAGCCGACATCCAATACCGCCTGCCCAGGCTGCAGATCCAGCGCTGCTATCGCCTGTTCGCGAATCGGCCAGGTCGGGCCGCAGGTGCTGTCGTAACGAGCAGCGCGCTTGCGGTATTTCTCCAGCGAGCGGGCGCGCACAGCTTCATCGGGCGGGGGGTGGGCAAGTTTGGACATTTTTTTATGGAGTGCGCACGGCTTTGGCGAGAATTCGATTAAGCATCCGCCATGAAGTTCCGTTCACGGCTGATTCGCAGCCAATGCGAGCACCCGCGCAGTCTCGGTGCCGGTAACTTCGAGCACCTTGCGTCGGGACGATTGGCCACTTATCAGATTGACCGCCGATTTTGGCAAGCGCAGCGTTTCAGCAATGAACTTGATCAGCGCGTCGTTGGCCTTGCCATCGACCGGCGGGGCGGCCAGGCGGATTTTCAGGGCATCGCCGTGTAACCCGGCAAACTCGGTCTTTTTCGCCCCCGGCTGGATATGCAGGGTCAGGATGAAGCGGCCGTCGCCGGTGGTGCGCAACCAGTCGCTCACAGAAGGAACATCAGCGCCATCTGGAGGAGCAGGATGGCGACCAGCGGCGACAGGTCGATGCCGGAAATCAGCGGCAGGATACGGCGGATCGGGTCGAGCAGCGGACGGGTCAACTGGTTGGCCGGCGCCGCCAGCGGCGAGTAGGGGTTGATCCACGACAGCACGGCGAGCAGGATCATGGCGCCGATCAGGATGTAGATCATCAGGCGTAGCAGCGAGCGGACCGCGAACCAGACGATCATCAGGGCGACGGCACCGCCGTCGGGCCCGAGGCCATTGCCGGCCATGCCGATCAGCATGGCAGCCAGCAACAGTTGCAGACCCAGTGCGGCAATCACGCAGGACCAGTCCAGTCCGCCGATACCGGGAACGATCCGGCGCAGCGGCTTGACCGCCCAGTTGGTCAGGGAGACGACAAAATTCCCCAGCTGACCCGCAAAGGAAACGCGCGTGGCCTGCATCAGAAAGCGCAGCAGGAAGAGCGTGCAGAAAAAGCTGACGACGGCATCGAGCAGAAATACGAAGGCCTGCATCATTCGCCCCCGAGCAGCTTGCCCAGTTCCCGGCCGCGCGCCTCGGCGGCCTTGACGCCGGCGATGATGCCTTCCTTGACGCCTTTCTCGGCCATCATCTGCAGTGCCGCTTCGGTGGTGCCGCCCTTGGAAGTCACACGTTCGCGCAGCAGCGAGGCCGGATCGCTCGACTGTGCGGCCAGCGCAGCGGCGCCCTGAACCGTTTCGATGGCCAGTTGGCGCCCCTGCTCCGGCGTGAAGCCAAGGTCGGCGGCGGCCTGTTGCAGCGCCTCGATGAACAGAAAGACGTAGGCCGGTCCACTGCCGGATAGCGCGGTGACGCCATCCATTTTGTCTTCGTCGGCGATCCACACCGTGCTGCCAACGGCTTTCAGGATGCGGTCGGCGGCGTCACGTTCCGCGGGAGTGACTTGCGGAAGGGCACAGAGGCCGGTGATGCCGGCGCCGATCAGGGCAGGCGTGTTGGGCATGCAACGGACGACCTTGCGATGGCCGCCGAGGAAGCGGGACAGCGTGACGAGGTCGAGTCCGGCCGCGATGCTGACGACGACGGCATTGCCGAGCTTGCCGGTCAGCGGGGCAACGGCTTCCTTCATCTGTTGCGGCTTGACCGCCAATACCAGAAATTCACCTGCGCTGCCCAGCATTTCGGCCGTTTCCAGGCAGTTGACCGCGTAAGTCTCGGCCAGCTTGTCGCGCGCGGCGCCGCCGGGTTCGATGACGGTGATGTCGGCGGCGGCAAAGCCATTTTTCAACATACCGCCGATCAGTGCATTGGCCATGTTGCCGCCGCCGAGGAAGGTAATTTTCATGCGTAGTTTCTTTCGCCAAAAATGGCCGTGCCGATGCGGACGATGGTCGCGCCTTCGGCGACGGCTGCTTCAAGATCGTGGGACATGCCCATGGACAAGGTGTCGAGCGGTATGCCCAGCGCCCGGATGTTTTCGTAGATATCCCGCAGGCGGCGGAACGGCACGCGCTGGGCGGCAAAATCATCCGCCGGTTCGGGGATCGCCATCAAGCCGCGCAAGGTAAGACGAGGCAGGTCGGCGATGACCCGGCACAGTGCAGCCGCATCCGCCGGAGCGCACCCGCTCTTGCTGGCCTCGCCGGAGACGTTGACCTGAACGCAGACCTGCAGCGGCGGCAACTCGGCCGGGCGCTGCGCCGACAGGCGCTCGGCGATCTTCATCCGTTCGAGCGAATGCACCCAGGCAAAATGCTCGGCAACCAGCCGCGTCTTGTTGCTTTGCAGGGGCCCGATGAAATGCCACTCCAGATCGAGAGCGGCCGTCGCCAGTGCTTTGTCGACACCTTCCTGAACGTAGTTTTCGCCGAATGCCCGCTGTTCCGCGTCAGCGGCAGCGAGTATGCATTCGAGCGGCCAAGTTTTGCTGACGGCCAGCAATGCGATTTCCTGAGGCGAGCGGCCGGCCTGTTCCGCTGCCTTGGCAATACGTGCGCGGACTGCTTGCAGGTTCGAGGCGATTGCGCTCATAATTGTTTGGAATTCTTTCAGTTTTCAGTATACACGCGCCCTAAGGACGATTCGTATGGACATCACCGAACTGCTGGCCTTCGGAGTCAAGAACAAGGCATCCGACCTTCACCTATCGTCAGGCCTGCCGCCGATGATCCGTGTTCATGGCGACGTGCGCCGGATCAACCTGCCGGCGATGGAGCACAAGGACGTACACGGCATGGTGTACGACATCATGAGCGATACCCAGCGCAAGATCTATGAAGAGACGCTGGAATGTGACTTCTCCTTCGAAATTCCCAATCTGGCGCGTTTCCGGGTCAATGCCTTCAATCAGCAGCGCGGCGCGGGCGCGGTGTTCCGGACCATTCCCTCGAAGATCCTGACGCTGGAAGATCTGAACTGCCCGAAGATCTTCAAGGACATCGCCGAATATCCGCGCGGCATCGTGCTGGTCACCGGGCCGACCGGTTCCGGCAAATCGACGACGCTGGCGGCGATGGTCAATCACGTCAATGAGAACGAGTACGCCCACATCCTGACGGTCGAGGATCCGATCGAATTCGTGCATGAGGCCAAGAAATGCCTGATCAACCAGCGTGAGGTCGGCCCGCATACGCTGTCCTTCGCCAACGCGTTGCGCTCGGCGCTGCGCGAGGATCCGGACGTCATCCTGGTCGGTGAAATGCGCGATCTGGAAACCATCCGCCTGGCACTGACGGCGGCGGAAACCGGCCACTTGGTGTTCGCCACGCTGCATACTTCTTCGGCGGCCAAGACCATCGACCGCATCGTCGACGTTTTCCCGGCGGCGGAAAAGGAAATGGTCCGCTCGATGCTCTCCGAATCGCTGCGCGCCGTCATTTCGCAGACGCTGCTCAAGACCAAGGACGGTAGCGGCCGGGTCGCGGCGCATGAGATCATGATCGGCACCCCGGCTATCCGCAACCTGATCCGCGAAAACAAGGTGGCGCAGATGTACTCGGCGATCCAGACCGGCCAGAATTTCGGCATGCAGACGCTCGATCAGAATCTGCTCGAACTGGTGCGGCGCAACGTCGTCTCCAACGTCGAGGCCCGGGCCCGGGCGACCAACAAGGACAACTTCCCCGGCTGAGCCGGCTGAATATCAGGGAGAGAGGGAAACTCATGGAACGCGATCAGGCAATGAAATTCATGCACGACCTCCTGCGCCTGATGGTGCAGAAGAAGGGGTCGGACTTGTTCATCACCGCCAACTTCCCGCCGGCGATCAAGGTGGACGGCAAGATCATGCCAGTCTCCAACCAGATTCTGACGCCGCAGCATACGGCCGAGCTTGCGCGCTCGATCATGAACGACCGTCAGGCGGCGGAATTCGAGGCGACGAAGGAATGCAACTTCGCCATTTCGCCGGCCGGCATCGGCCGTTTCCGGACCAATGCCTTTGTCCAGCAGGGGCGCATCGGC
>Ga0209262_10000127_pt1 | contig 44851 bp, 39 predicted proteins | sample Lowcelwee11metaG_FD_187171 | JGI IMG/M metagenome (GOLD analysis project Ga0209262, IMG submission 187171) | Freshwater pond sediment microbial communities from the University of Edinburgh, under environmental carbon perturbations - Low... | ecosystem: Environmental > Aquatic > Freshwater >... | reverse complement strand
CTGAACCTGTCGAACCTGCCGAACCTGCCGAACCTGCCGAACCTGCCGAACCTGCCGAACCCTCTTCCTCATCCCCTAGCCAAGCAAATGAAGCTAACGCAGAGTTGGAGATCGAAATCTCCGGCATGGGTATGGTGACGTCCTCACCTGCTGGCATCAACTGCAATAGCGATTGCTCCAAACGCTTCCCCAGCGGCACCGGGGTCACGCTCGTCGCTGCGCCCGCCGCAGAAGTAAGCTTTGCCGGCTGGTCCGGCGCCTGCTCCGGTTCCGGCGCCTGCGCACTCACCCTGGCTACCGGCACCAAGGTTAAGGCAGTCTTCCGCAGGCTCAATACGACCCCGGTTGTGACGCAAGATACGATTCCCGATCCATTCGGATTCCCGCCCCGGACCGATGCGATTCCTGGCAGCTTGGTGGTTTCGGATTCCATCGTCGTTACAGGCATCAATGCGGCGGCCCCGATTTTCGTGGTCGGCGGCGAGTACGCCATCGACGCGGGCGATTGGACCTCTGCGCCGGGCAGTGTGCGCGCCAGACAAACGGTCAGACTGCGGCTCCTGGCCCGGGGCTATCCCGGCGAAACCGCCAGCGCCACCTTGAACATTGGCGGGGTCGCCGCCGAATTCGCCGTCACCACGAAATTCACCCCGGTCGTTTCCGCCAATCACGTCTTCCTCAATCCGCAAAACTCGACCGTCAGCAATGGCATCGTGCTGGTGACGGCGGTGCCGCAGACCAGTTTCGAGATAAATCCCGCAGCTCCTGTTGATGCTGTAGTGAAAATTGCCACGTCGGACGACATACCCATCGCTTCCGGGTCGCAAACCTTGTTCTATAAAAATGTCGCGGGCGAAGAACCCGCCGTGTTGCAAGTCAAGGAGTTCTCCGGCGCGAACGGACTACAGTTGGCGGCGGGTACCGTCTCGATCACAGCTACCGCCGGCGGCGTCACGGTTCCCGCCATGGCGACTGCCGCGACGAATGCGGTACTCGTCACCCAAAGCGATACCACGCAAATGAAGGCCACACGCGACGCAAACCGCAGCACGCTTACCATCGCCATCGAGAGCGGCGACGCCGTATTCCTGCAGAGCGGTTCGACGCGCGCAGTCTCAAGTGGCAGCATTCCGGTTTACGCAGGAGAGTCCGCCGAAATACTGGATACGGGATTCTTGCGGCGCATCCGCCTTGGCTCGCTCAACCTGAACAACGGCCTTCCCGGCGATTACCTTTCCGGCATGCATCCGACGGCGAACAAGCTACGCGTGCCCAACATCTCAGGCAAGACGCGGCGCTTCGCAGAAAACTTGGACACGCTCTTCGCCCGCGCCGTCGGCAATTACTACGGCCTGACCGGCGCCACCGCGACTCAGGACAAGACGAGCGGCATCGTCACCTTGGTTTGCAACGAGGGGACGTATCGCGGCTTTCCGCTTGGCGCAATGGAAATCGATATCCCCAACCGCCGCGCGCTGGCAGCAACCGACGTGTCGGTCAATCTCGAATCGATCGTCGCGGAAGGACTGAGTTTCGCCATTGCACCCGCCACCTCTTATGCCGAACTCTCGGACCAGATCAAGGCAATCGACCCGACCGGCCATATCGAGATACTTGAGGACGGCGTCCTGCTCGCGCAGTTTGCCGGAGCCTACTATGTGACGCAGCCCGACTTCGAGTTGCTGCCGGGGGGAGACAAGAGCCCGGGCTTCGAGGAGATGGACAAGCAACTGGTCCTGCGCGACAAGGACGGTAATCGGCAAATCCTGTATCCCGCCTTTGCCAATATCGCGCACCTGCTCGAAACCTTCGACGCCCCCGCCAATCACTATCAAGTCGCCAGAGCGGGAAAAGGAAAGTACCTGTTAAGCACTTCGAAATCTCCGACCGCCATCACCTTGCTGCCCGACTCCCAGCTCACCGCAACGGTCAGTGCGGCCGAAGCTGCGCTGCCTTGGTGGCGCAATGGCGACAAGATCATGTTCCACTACCCCAATGGCATGGGGCATGGATTCACGGTGCAATAGCACGATCTGCTCGATCTGCGTCCCGGCGGCTGGCCCCTGCCGGATATGACGATACTCGGCGCTGGCGGCACGGCGTGCGATGCATTAATACCGCGATTAATAAACGTCAAGCCGACACGCCGACGCATTTGCTAGAGTGGCGCGCACTGATAACCCAATCTCATGTGCCCACATCATGCAAACCGGTCCCAGGGAAATCTTTACGCCCTTCCGCCCCATCCCGCTCGACGTTCCCGAGGGGATGAAGCCCAACGAGTTTTTCAACAGCACCGAAAACCTCAACGACCTCGTGCATAACAACGGGCTGCTGCAGAACCCGGAAGGCCTGCTGCTCTACCGCAAGGCACTCGGCCACAGCAACGAGTTCGATGCCTCGATCATCTACAACACCTCGCGGCGCATTCTCGACCCGCTCGGCCGCCCGGTGCGCCGCACCCAGGTGCCGGAGGCGGTGAAGAACGTCTGGAATCGCATGAACCAGATCATCGTCGCGTTCATGCTGGAACGCTACCCCGACCCGGACGCCCACCTGGTGCTGGCCGGCGAGGCGAGCCTGGATGCCACCTGGCCGCTGACCTCGCCCGGCGTGCCGAGCATCCGCATGCTGCACAACCATTTCATCGTCTTCGACAAGGCCGCACTGCGCGCGGCGCCCATTGCCAATGCCGACAACCCCAATCTCACCGACGGCGGCCAGCACTCGTTGTTCCAGGCGCATATGCGCGACGTGTATCGAGCGTTTTTCGACGGGCTCGACTTGCGCATCCTCACGCCTTGCGAAGCGGGCTCTTGCCGTCTTGCGCTTACCGGTTATCCGCAGGGCCTGCCGAGTTGGGAAGTCCAGGGCGGTGCGGACGCGCTCAAAGAGGTCCGCTTCTGGCAGGAATACGACATCATCCTCAAGGGCTTCATCGATTTCTACCGTACTTTTTTCGGCCAGGTGTCCACGCGCAACTCGCCGCTGCCGCGCGACATCCATTTCCCCGCGCTGGTCGAGGCCAAGCTGCAATTCGACAACGACTTTCTGCGCACGGCGAAGATGGTGCGCGACCGCTGCATCACCGACGCCAAGTATGCCAACTCGATCCGCTGGCAGCCGGCGTTCAAGCAACTGATCTACCGCAACGACGCCGGCAAGTTGATCGTCACGATCAGCCAGAACTCGATCGGCAACGCCATCACGGAACTGCTGGGCGTAGTCGTGAATCGCCGGCCGGATGCGGAGGCCTATGGCGCGGCCGAACCGGCCTTGATCGAAAAACTGCTGGAGGTGCGCCGCCGCCTCGTTGCCGCCGATCTGGGCGAGGGCATCGCCACGCCCCACTGGGGGGCATCATAGGCATAAAGCGGCGTAGGGCGTAGCCCGGAGCCGGCCTTTCGGTGCCGGTGATGCGCCTTCCGGTACTGTCATCCTCCTGGCAGTGGGTACGGCGCAGCCACCACTCAAAGTTGCATGCCGCAATTAACCCCTATAGTATTCATATTTCTATTCACTCACCTATTCTGACCATGCCAACCCCAGCCGATCATCTTCGCCTCAGCCTCTGGCAAGGGCCGCAGACGGCACGCCAACTCGTTGAAAAGCTGAAGATCAGCCAACCGACGGCATCGCGAGCCATCGCGGTACTTGGCGACGATATCGTGCGCATTGGCTCAGGCCGATCAATTCAATACGCGCTGCGCGATGCCGGTCGCGGGGTAGGTGATATCCCGATCTATCGCGTCACCGCCGATGGCACGATCCGCCGGCTGGGTATTCTGGTGCCGGTACGGCCTGATGGTTTTGTGATGCGGCAGGACGATGGCCTGAGCATCTACAGCGAAAGCCTGCCGTGGTGGCTACTCGACATGCGACCGCAGGGTTTCCTTGGCCGCGTCTATGCGGAGCACCACGCGGCTGCGCTTGGGTTGCCGCCACGGCTGACTGAATGGACAGACGCGCACATGCTCCGCGCGCTGCTGGCGCATGGCCATGATGTCGTCGGGAACCTGTTGCTGGGCGATATCGCCCGCGAACGCTTCATTGATGCTCCGCCGCCCGTCCCTGTAGATCCTGCCGATTACTCCACCCATGCCGAGGCAGCCGAACGTGGAGACGTGCCCGGATCGTCGGCGGGCGGCGAGCAGCCGAAGTTCGTGGCATTCACCGACCGGCACGTCCTGGTCAAGTTCTCGTCCGCCGAAGACAACCCCGTGGCGTGCCGCTGGCGCGATCTGCTGGCGGCAGAACATATCGCTGCACAGGTGCTGATTGATGCCGGCATCCCGGCATCTCGCTCCCGCTTGCTCGATATCGCTGGCCGGCGTTTTCTTGAGGTCGAGCGTTTTGACCGCGTGGGACAAATCGGGCGCCGGGCCGTTCATTCGCTATCATCGGTCGAGGCCGAATTCGTCGGCGCTGCCAGTTCGCCGTGGCCAGCACTGGCGGCCGGGGTGGCGGCACAGGGCATCATCACCGCCGATGCCGCCGCAGGGGCTGCGCTGCTGTATGCCTTTGGCACGCTGATCGGAAACTCCGACATGCACAACGGCAACCTGTCATTCGTCAGCGAGCACGGCCGTCCCTACCAGCTTGCCCCAGCCTATGACATGCTGCCGATGGCGTTCAGGCCGCTCAACAGCGGCGCACTACCCGAAAGCTTGCCGGCGGCACGACTGCACCCGAGTGTCCAAGCGGGAACATGGCGCCAAGCGCTTGCCCTCGCCGATGAATTCATCGGCCGGATGGTTGGCGAAGTGAGGTTCTCCCCCGACTGGGGGCCTTGCGCCGATGCGCTGGCGCGGCACGTTGAGGATGCCCGCGTGAAGATCAGCCGCTTGGGGTAAACCCGTTGCCGGTGTTCCACTTAGGTCGACCGGTCTCAGGCAGGCGCCGCAGCAGTCGGCGCCGCGCCCGGCGTATTGTCGCCGGTGGCAGGCTTGAACTGCGCAGAGGAAGGCTTGGGCGCACGCGGCGGCAGGCCGCTCATGATGTCGTTGATCTGATCGGCGTCGATGGTTTCCATCTCAAGCAGCGCGGCAGTCATGGCCTCGACCTTGTCGCGGTTCTCTTCGAGCAGACGGCGCGCCAGCGCATATTGCTCGTCGATGATGCGGCGAATCTCGGCGTCGACGGTCTGCAAGGAAGCCTCGGACATGTTCTTGTGCGTGGTCACCGAGCGGCCAAGGAATATTTCGCCTTCCTCCTCGCCATAGACCATCGGTCCGAGGATGTCGGACATCCCCCACTGCGTCACCATGCGGCGCGCCAGATCGGTGGCGCGCGCGAAATCGTTGGAAGCGCCAGTGGTCATCTGGTCCATAAACAACTCTTCGGCGATACGGCCGCCGAACAGCACGGTAATGGTGTTAAGAAGCCGCACGCGATCCTGGCTGTAACGATCCTCCGTCGGCAACTGCATGGTCACACCCAGCGCGCGACCGCGCGGAATGATGGTGACCTTATGCACCGGGTCGGTCTTCGGCAGCAGCTTGGCCACCACGGCATGGCCGGACTCGTGGTAGGCCGTATTCTTGCGCTCTTCCTCGGGCATGACCATCGAACGACGCTCGGCGCCCATCATGATCTTGTCCTTGGCGCGCTCGAAGTCTTCCATGTCGACGAGACGCTTGTTGGCGCGCGCAGCAAACAGCGCAGCCTCGTTCACCAGATTGGCGAGGTCAGCGCCCGAGAAACCGGGGCAACCGCGCGCCAGCACGGAAGGTTCGACATCGGTCGACAGCGGCACTTTGCGCATATGCACTTTGAGAATCTGCTCGCGCCCGCGAATATCCGGCAGCGGCACGACGACCTGACGGTCGAAGCGGCCGGGACGCAAGAGTGCCGGATCGAGCACGTCGGGACGGTTGGTCGCGGCGATGACGATAACGCCGACAGAAGCTTCGAAGCCGTCCATTTCGACCAGCAACTGGTTGAGGGTCTGCTCGCGCTCGTCGTTGCCGCCGCCCAGGCCGGCGCCGCGCTGGCGGCCGACCGCGTCGATTTCGTCGATGAAGATGATGCAGGGCGAAGCCTTCTTGGCCTGCTCGAACATGTCGCGCACACGCGCCGCGCCAACGCCGACGAACATCTCGACGAAGTCGGAACCGGAGATCGAGAAGAACGGAACTTTCGCCTCGCCGGCAATCGCTCTGGCCAACAGCGTCTTGCCGGTACCGGGCGAGCCGACCATCAGCACGCCACGGGGAATGCGTCCACCGAGCTTCTGGAACTTGGAGGGATCGCGCAGGAAATCGACCAACTCCGAGACTTCTTCCTTGGCTTCCTCGCAACCGGCCACATCGGCGAAGGTCACCGTGTTGCTGTTTTCATCCAGCATGCGCGCCTTGCTCTTGCCGAAGGAAAAGGCGCCGCCGCGCCCGCCGCCCTGCATCTGGCGCATGAAGAAAACCCAGACGCCAATCAAGAGCAACATCGGGAACCAGGAAACGAAGATGCTCATGAAGAAGGATTGCTCCTCTTCCGGTTTGGCCACCACCTTGACGTTGTATTTCAACAAGTCGGAAACCAGCCAGAGATCCTGCGGCGCGTAGGAGACAAGGCGTTTGCCATCGACCGTCGTCGCATCAAGCGTACGCCCCTGAATCACCACCTTGGCAATACGTCCCTGCTTCACCTCGTCGAGGAAGGCCGAATACTCCATGGTGTTCTGCACCGCCTGACGGGTATTGAACTGGTTGAACACCGTCATCAGCACAATGCCGATCACTAACCAGATGGCGAGATTCTTGAAAAGGTTGTTCAAGCTATTTCCTCACTTTGTTCCGAATGGGGGAATCCAGCGGCCATTCTAGGGTGCTTCCACTTTCGCCGCAAATCGCTTAAGCGGCCTTCTTCTGCTTGGCCAGCAAATACAACTCGGCACTCCGATCCCGCGATGCTGCCGGCTTGCGCGCAGCCAATGTCGCGAAACTCGTTTGCAACTCCTTGCGCAACTCCATGAACCCGGCGCCCTGAAACACTTTGACCAGCAAGGCGCCATTCGGTTTCAGGTGGTCGCGCGCAAAATCAAGCGTCAGTTCGGCGAGATACATGACCTGCGCGCTGTCGGTCGCCCCGATACCTGTCATATTGGGTGCCATGTCCGACAAAACAAGGTCCACCTGGCGTCCTGCCAGCGCCGACTTTAGCCGGTCGAGCACGATGGCCTCGCGAAAGTCGCCCTGGATGAAGTCGACGCCCGCCAGGGGCGTCATCTCCAACAGGTCGAGCGCAATCATGCAGCCGCCGGGCTGGATGCGTTTCACGGCGTACTGGCACCAACTGCCGGGCGTCGCGCCGAGGTCGACGACCGTCATACCCGGTTTCAGCAGATGATCCTTCTCGTCGATCTCCTTGAGCTTGAACACGGCGCGCGAACGCCAACCCTCCTTCTGCGCTTGCTGCACATAGGGATCGTTGACGTGATCGTGCATCCACGCCTTGCTCTTTTTCTTCTGTTTGGTTGTCCAGCTCACGAGTAGAATCCGCGCATGATCGAACTAACGCCCATCCAGCGCCGCGCCCTGCGCGCCGCCGCCCACCCTCTCCAGCCCGTTGTCGCCATCAGCCAAAACGGCCTTTCCGCCGCCGTGCTGAAGGAAATCGACGGTTCTCTCAAAGCCCACGAACTCATCAAGGTGAAGCTCCATGGCATCGAGCGCGACGCGCGCGCCGCCATGCTTGCATCCATCTGCGCCGAACTGGGCTGCGCGCCGGTACAACACATCGGCAATATCCTCGTGCTGTGGCGGGAAAATCCCGAAAAGACCGAGGCCGCCACTGCGGTCAAACCGCGCCGCAAAGTCGAACCGCGCACCAAGAAGCAAGCGGCGGCAGCGCTGGAAAAACCGCGCCGCCGGACGACTGCGCGCGCCTGAAGCTTATTCGTAGCGCACGTCGAGGATTTCGTACTCTCGGCGTCCCCCCGGCGTCTGTACTTCGACGATATCGCCGGCAAACTTGCTGATCAAAGCGCGCGCCACCGGCGAGTTGAGCGAAATCTTGCCCTGCTTGAGGTCGGCCTCGTCGTCGCCGACGATCTGGTAGGTCACGTTCTGTTCGCCATTGATATCTTCCAGATCGACCGTGGAACCAAACACGACGCGACCGTCGGCGTCGAGCGCGCGCGGATCGATGATCTGGGCGTTGCCAAGCTTGCCCTCGACCTCGGCGATGCGCCCCTCGACAAAGCCTTGCCGCTCCTTGGCGGCATCGTACTCGGCGTTTTCGGACAGGTCGCCATGCGAGCGTGCTTCGGCGATGGCGGCAATTACCGAGGGGCGTTCGATGGACTTCAGCCGCTGCAATTCGGCTTTGAGCAGCTCGGCGCCGCGTAATGTAATAGGCACTTTGCTCATGCGTTCATCTCAATTTTCAGCTCGGCGTGCAATTGTTGAATCGAATAGGTTTCAAGGCCGGAATGGCGCATGCCGATACAGGCGGCGCGCGCACCTTCCACCGTGGTGAAGAGGGTGATCTTCTGCGTCAGCGCCGAAGTGCGGATCGAACGCGAATCGTGGATGGCCGTACGCTTCTCGTCGACGGTATTGACGATCAATACGATCTCGTTGTTCTTGATCATATCGACGATGTGGGGCCGGCCCTCGTTGACCTTATTGACCGGCGTCACCGGAATGCCGGCTTCCTGAATCGCGCTTGCCGTGCCGCGCGTCGCGACGAGCGCAAATCCCAACTCATGCAGCAGACGCGCCACTTCGACCGCCTTCTGCTTGTCGGCATGCCTGACGGTAATCAGCGCACGGCCGGCCGCAGGCAGCTTGGTGCTGGCCGCGATCTGCGACTTGACGAAAGCCTCGCCAAACGTACGGCCGACACCCATGACTTCGCCGGTGGACTTCATCTCCGGACCGAGCAGGGTGTCGACGCCCGGAAACTTGGCGAAGGGAAACACGGCCTCCTTCACCGAGTAGTAGGGCGGGATCACCTCCTGCGTCACGCCCTGGTCGGCGAGGCTGCGGCCGGCCATGCAGCGCGCGGCGATCTTCGCCAGCGGCAGGCTGGTGGCCTTGGAGACGAAAGGCACGGTGCGCGAAGCGCGCGGGTTCACTTCCAGCACATACACGATGGAATCCGCACCGCGACCCTGGATGGCGAACTGCACGTTCATCAGACCGACGACATTCAGGCCCTTGGCCATCAGTTCGGTCTGGCGGCGCAGTTCGTCCTGCACTTCCTCGCAGAGCGAGAACGGCGGCAGCGAGCAGGCGGAATCGCCCGAATGCACGCCAGCCTGTTCGATGTGCTCCATGATGCCGCCGATGATGACCTGCTTGCCGTCGGACAGCGCATCGACATCCACTTCGGTGGCGTCGTTGAGGAAGCGGTCGAGCAGCACCGGCGAATCGTTCGATACCTTGATCGCGTCGTTGAGGAAGCGCTCAAGATCCTTCTGCTCGTGCACGATTTCCATCGCGCGGCCGCCCAGCACGTAGCTCGGACGCACCACCAGCGGGTAGCCGATTTCGGCGGCGAGGCGGATCGCATCCGCCTCGTTGCGCGCCGTGCGGTTGGGCGGCTGCTTGAGGCCGAGATCCTGCAACAATTTCTGGAAACGTTCGCGGTCCTCGGCGGCATCGATCATGTCCGGCGTGGTACCGATGATCGGCACGCCATTGGCCTCAAGTTCGCGCGCGCGCTTCAGCGGCGTCTGGCCGCCGAACTGCACAATCACGCCCACCGGCTTTTCGACATGGACGATTTCAAGAATATCTTCCAGCGTCAGCGGTTCGAAATAGAGGCGATCCGAAGTATCGTAGTCGGTCGACACGGTTTCGGGATTGCAGTTGACCATGATGGTCTCGTAACCATCCTCGCGCATCGCCAGCGCCGCATGCACGCAGCAGTAGTCGAACTCGATGCCCTGGCCGATGCGGTTCGGGCCGCCGCCGAGCACCATGATCTTCTTGTTGTCGGTCGGGTGCGACTCGCACTCTTCCTCATAGGTCGAGTACATATAGGCGGTGGAGGTGGCAAACTCGGCAGCGCAGGTATCGACGCGCTTGAAGACCGGGCGCACGCCCAGCTTCTGCCGCTGCTCGCGCACCGCAGTTTCGCTTGCCGTCTCGCCAGCGCCGACTTTCGCACCGACCAGATTGCCGATACGCCGATCGGAGAAACCTTTGCGCTTGAGGCCGCGCAGCGTGTCGGCATCGAGCGCTTCGAGCTTCTGCGTCGTCAGCCATGCCTCGGTCTTGACAATATCCTCGATCTGCACGAGGAACCACGGATCGATCTTGGTCAGGTTGAACACGTCCTGCATCGAATAACCGGAACGGAAAGCCTGGCCGAGATACCACATGCGCTGCGCGCCGGGGTTGGCCAGTTCGTGCTCGATCTCTTCGCGGTCGGCGTCGATCTCATCGAGGCCATACACGCTGACTTCCAGACCACGCAAGGCCTTCTGCAAGGACTCCTGGAAACTGCGGCCGATGGCCATCACCTCGCCCACCGACTTCATCTGCGTCGTCAGGCGGTCATTGGCTTGCGGAAACTTTTCAAACGCGAAACGCGGCACCTTGGTGACGACATAGTCGATGGCAGGCTCGAAGGAAGCCGGCGTGGCGCCGCCGGTGATGTCGTTCTTCAACTCGTCGAGCGTGAAGCCGACGGCGAGCTTGGCCGCAATTTTGGCGATCGGGAAACCGGTGGCCTTCGAGGCCAGTGCCGAGGAGCGCGAGACGCGCGGGTTCATCTCGATGACGATCATGCGGCCGTCGTCCGGATTGATCGAGAACTGCACGTTGGAGCCGCCGGTATCGACGCCGATCTCGCGCAACACCGCGATACTGGCGTTGCGCATGATCTGGTATTCCTTGTCGGTCAGCGTCTGCGCCGGCGCGACGGTGATCGAGTCGCCGGTGTGTACGCCCATCGGGTCGAGGTTTTCGATCGAGCAGACGATGATGCAGTTGTCCTTGTGGTCGCGCACCACCTCCATCTCGAACTCTTTCCAGCCAAGCAAGGACTCTTCGATCAACAACTCGTGCGTCGGCGAGGCTTCGAGGCCGCGCTTGCAGATCTCGACGAACTCCTCCTGGTTGTAGGCGATGCCGCCGCCCGAACCGCCCATGGTGAAGGAAGGGCGGATGATCGCCGGAAAGCCGATGGCGCCCTGTACCTGCTGGGCTTCCTCCATGCTGTGGGCGATGCCGGAACGCGCCGAGCCCAGGCCGATTCTGGTCATTGCCTGTTTGAACTTCTCGCGGTCTTCGGCCTTGTCGATGGCCTCGCGCGAGGCGCCGATCATCTCGACGCCGTACTTTTCGAGCACACCGTGCTTGGCGAGATCCAGGGCGCAGTTCAGCGCGGTCTGGCCGCCCATGGTCGGCAAGAGCGCATCGGGACGCTCCTTGGCGATGATGTTTTCCAGCACCTGCCAGGTGATCGGCTCGATATAGGTCACGTCCGCCATGTTCGGGTCGGTCATGATCGTCGCCGGGTTGGAGTTCACCAGGATGACCTTGTAACCCTCTTCGCGCAGCGCCTTGCAGGCCTGGGCGCCGGAATAGTCGAACTCGCAAGCCTGGCCGATGATGATCGGGCCGGCGCCGACGATGAGAATCGATTGAATGTCAGTACGTTTGGGCATTGCTGTTTTTACTGTCTTGGATCAATTGTTGAATTTTAGGGATGTCGCCATCTTGAGCCAGAATCTCTAGCCCGTTGGCTTCTGCGCAAACACAATGGAACAAATCGAACGAGCGTTTGCTCAAGTCCATTCCCTTGTTCTTGGCCAAACGATACAGCTCCGCTGCCCGTCTTGCTTCGGCACCGCGTACTTCAAACTCCTGAAAACCGTTGAGGACTTCCTCCATCTTGTCAGGCGAAATGCGACGCACGCCGCGTAACACCTCGTATCGAATGAGTGGTGTGATTGCCAGCTTTACTTCGGTATCCCCGGAAAGATGTTTTAGCTTCTCTTTCGCTTTGGCATGTGCGGCATTTCCCGGTTCCGGCTCAAACGCGCCAATCAGCATATTGGTATCGAGCAGCAGCTTGCGCGTCATGTCTGCGCCCCCTGATCTTCCAGCAGCGACAACATGCGCTGCTTCGCTTCAGCCTGATCGTCACGCGCCAGCGCTTTGCGCTTGAGTTGATTCAGATCGACACCAAAAGCACTGTCCAGCAGATCAGCCATGACTGCCATGTTCGGGCGTTTGACGAGTTCGCTTCTCACGACACCGTCGTCGGCGCGATACAGACGATAGGCCTCGCCTTCCACCAATTGCGACAAGATCAGCGGCGAGTGCGTGGCGACAAAGAAAGTCGTATTGGGAAACAAGCGCTTGAGCAATGGCACAATCCGCGTTTGCCATTCCAGATGCAGGTGGCTTTCAATTTCGTCGATCAGCACGATGCCGCGCACGGCGGGCAGATTGACCTCGTTGGTCAGGTTCGCATAGCCGGCGATGATCGCCTGCAACATTTTGAGAATGGAGGCGAATCCGGTGGACAGCTGGCTTAATTCACGGGCGTGACCTTCGATCTTGATCGACACGCGATTGTCGCCCGAGATTTCCAGGAAAGCGGGATCGATACGCGCATCGACTTCGTGCATCAGGCGCAACAGGCTGTCGATTTCGATGCGGCGGTTATCCTCGAATTTCATGAAAGGACTGGCAGACTGGGCGCGCACGACGAACCACTCTTCGAGGTTCTCGTTCATGCCGAGGCTGCTGAAGCCATCTCTCATACCGGTGAAAATCTTTGCGATATACGCCTCGCGCCGCTGTTCGAACGAACCGATCGGCGGGATCGGTTGCTGTAAATGCTGAATATGGCCGCGGGATTGCGAAGCCAGATAAACGACCGCATGACGGTGTGGCGAAGGAACAGTCAAGACATGTTCGGCCAGCGCAATCGAGATGCCTCCTGCACCATTCGCTGGCGGCCAGACGAACGGGTAGTCGATATCGCCCACGGCACGAACTTCACGCATGACCAGGGCCTCGCCTCTGAAATATCCGCTCCCGCCATGCCGCAGCCATTCGCTGCCGAGCAACAAATACTGGAACAGCGCCTCCAGACACTTGGTCTTGCCCACGCCATTGGCACCGATCAGCGCATAGGCGCGCTGCTGCGGCCGAAGATTCAGATCAATGGTGCCGACACCCTTGACACCGGCCAGCTTGATCTGGCTAAACGTCACGCCCGCGCCCCCATCATGGCGATGAAGCGGTCGAACAGGTAGGACACGTCGTGCGGGCCGGGGCTCGCCTCGGGGTGGCCCTGAAAGCAGAACGCCGGGCGGTCGGTCCAGGCCAAGCCTTGCAGGCTGCCGTCGAACAAGGAGACGTGCGTCACCTTGACGTTGGCCGGCAGGGTCGCCGGATCGGCGGCGAAGCCGTGGTTCTGGCTGGTGATCAGCACCTGGCCGGATTCGAGATCCTTGACCGGATGGTTGGCGCCGTGGTGGCCGAACTTCATCTTCAGCGTCTTGCCGCCACCGGCCAGGGCCATCAGTTGGTGGCCGAGGCAGATGCCGAAAGTCGGCAGTTTCCGATCAAGAAACTCGCGGATCGCGGCGATGGCGTAAGCGCAGGGTTCGGGATCGCCGGGGCCGTTGGAGAGGAACACACCGTCCGGCTTGAGCGCCAGCACCTCTGCCGCCGGCGTCTGCGCCGGCACGACGGTGATGCGACAACCGCGCGCAACCAGCATGCGCAGGATGTTGCGCTTGACGCCGAAATCGTAAGCGACGACATGGAAGCGGCTTGGCGTCGACAGCGTATAGCCAGCGCCGAGTTTCCATTCGCCCTCGGTCCAGGCATAGGGCTTATCGACCGTCACCACCTTGGCGAGGTCCATGCCGGCCAGACCGGGGAAGGCGCGTGCCTGGGCAATGGCGGCGTCGGCGTCGAGAGCGTCGCCGGCGAGCAGGCAACCGGCCTGGGCGCCCTGTTCACGCAGGATGCGCGTCAGTTTGCGCGTATCGATGTCGGCAATGCCGACAACATTTTCGGCGCGCAAATAATCGGACAGCGTTTGTTCAGAACGAAAGTTCGAGGCAAGCATGGGCAGATCGCGGACCACCAAGCCAGCGGCATAGACGCGCCCGGCTTCGCAGTCTTCGCGATTGATGCCGGTGTTGCCGATGTGCGGATAGGTGAGCGTGACGATTTGCCGGGTATAGGACGGATCGGTGAGGATTTCCTGGTAGCCGGTCATGGCGGTGTTGAACACCACCTCGCCGACGCTGGAACCTGTGGCGCCGATACCTTTGCCCCGAAAAACCGTACCGTCGGCGAGGGCAAGCAGGGCAGGCGGGAAGGCGGGCAAAATCGGACTCCTGAGCGGTAATTAAGCACGGCCGGCCCGCGAAAACGGGGCAACGGCCAAACCGCGCTATTGTAGCCGATCAGCGCAGTCCAAGCACGTCCTGCATGTCGAAAAGACCATGCGGATGGGAGCGCAGGAAGCGCGCCGCGCGCAACGCTCCCTGAGCGAAATGCATGCGACTGGACGCCTTATGACTGATTTCCACGCGTTCGCCGGTACCAGCAAACAGTACCGTGTGGTCGCCGACGATGTCGCCGCCGCGTACCGTGGCAAAACCGATCTGCTGCGCCGGCCGCTCGCCGGTAATGCCTTCGCGGCCATAGACAGCGCACTCTTCCAGATCGCGGCCCAGTGCCTTGGCCACCACTTCACCCATGCGCAGGGCCGTACCAGAAGGCGCGTCGATCTTGTGGCGATGATGTGCCTCGATGACCTCGATGTCATAACCGTCGTTGAGGATGCGCGCGGCCATGTCGAGCAACTTGAATACGACATTCACGCCGACCGCCATGTTCGGCGCAAAGACGATGGGAATGTCGCGCGCGATGGCCTCGATCTGCTGCTTCTGCACAGCGGAAAAACCCGTCGTGCCGATCACCGCATGCACGCCATGGCGGCGGCAGACTTCCAGATGGTGCAAAGTACCCTCGGGGCGAGTGAAATCGATCAGGCAGTCGGCGGCGGACAAGGCGGCCTCGACATCGTCGCTGACCTTGACGCCGCAAGGCAGTCCCACCAGTTCGCCGGCATCCTTGCCGAGGAAGGGGCTGCCCGGCATCTCGAGCGCCGCTGCCAGTTCGGCATCGGGCGCTTGCAGCACGGCCTCGATCAACATGCGGCCCATGCGGCCGCCCGCGCCAACGATGGCGCAACGAATCTTCTGCATGTTCAATCCTTTTTCGCTGTGGCCGGATCGGCCGGCACTTCGACGACGCGGGCGGCAGACGCGGGCGCTACGGGTGTAGCGGCACCGGTTTCGGCGATGACATCGCCACCGACGCGCGCCAGTTTGCCGTCAGCAAAGTAGACCACCAGACGACGTTCCTGCACTGCCCCACGCCCCGGCTGGAAACGATAGACATAGTCCCAACGGTCGGCATGGAAAATATCGGTCATCAATGGCGTGCCGAGGACAAAGCGCACCTGATCGCGGCTCATGCCGGGCTTCAGGCGCTCCACCATGTCCTGGCTGACGAAGTTGCCCTGCCGCACATCGACGCGATAGGGGGAGAGGAAGGAGGTCACTTCCGGCGTGCTGGAGCAAGCGGCGAGGAGCGGCAGGCCCAATAGCAAGATTCGCGGCAACATGTTTATCGGTAGGGGGAAAAGGGGACGAGAGGCATGGATAGTCGGGAAAACTATATCATACGGGCCTGCGCCTGCCCGTCCGTCACTTCAATCCATACCGACGCCATGTCCGACCCCGCTGAACTCAAGAGCATCGGCCTCAAGGCCACCGTACCGCGCATGACCATCCTCGACCTGTTCCGCAAGTCGAGTACGCGCCATCTCACTGCCGAAGACGTCTATCGCCAATTGATCGCCGAGCATATCGATATCGGCCTCGCCACCGTCTATCGCGTGCTCACCCAATTCGAGCAGGCCGGCCTGCTCGAACGGCATCATTTCGAATCGGGCAAGGCAGTGTTCGAACTCAACGACGGCAAGCACCACGACCACCTGGTCTGCCTGCAATGCGGCCGCGTCGAAGAATTCAGCGACCCCGAAATCGAGCGCCGCCAGATCAAGGTCGCCAAGGAGCGCGGCTTTACCGTCGTCGAGCACGCGCTCTATCTCTATGCCGACTGCCTGAAAAAGGATTGTCCGCACCGCACGGTCGCCCCGGGTTGAGTCTGCCGCCGCCCGCGAAAAATACCGGCCCGCGCGCCGGTATTTTTATTTCCCGCCGTTAGCGGTGCCGGCCCATAACTTGCGTTGCGCAAGCTTCCTAAACCAAGAAAAGGAAGGGAAACGCCATGCATATCACCGATTCGAGCCTGACGCTCGCCAGTCACCATCGGCTGGAATCCGAGGTATCCCGCCAGATTGTGCTCGACGCCGAGCCCGGCGCCTCGTTCCAGGCACTGCTCATCGACGGGCTGCGTCCGTTGGCGGAAGCCGACGGCGACGCGGCAACCGGCTTGCAGCAGGAAAAGCCCGCCGTCGCGCTGGACAAAGCCTTGCAGGCGCTCATCCATGCATTGTTCGGCAGCAACGTGGGGACGCCGGAGGAGACGGCAGCCCCCGAGGTCCAAGCCATCCAGAATGGCGTGCGCAGCGTGAGCGCGGTGCCGCAACTGGAAATCGTCCATACCCGCGAGGAAGAAAGCTGTTCCTTCTCCGCCAGCGGCAATATTTGCCTGGCCGACGGCAGCGAGCGGCAATTCGAGGTCGGCTACGAGATGGCGCGCAGCGAGGAAAGCACCCGTTTGAGTTATGGCGCCGGACTGCGCGACCCGCTCGTACTCGACTATATTGCCCCGTCGAACGCGCTCGGCGCGCATAGCGTCGCATTCGACCTCGACGCCGACGGCCGCAGCGAGTCGATGCGCATGCCCGACCCCGGCGCCGCGCTGCTCTTCCATGACGGCAACGGCAACGGCATTGCGGACAACGGCAGCGAACTCTTCGGCCCGCAAAGCGGCAATGGCTTCGCCGATCTCGCCAAGCTGGACAGCGACGGCAATCGCTGGATCGACGGCAACGACGCTGCCTACGCCGACCTCAAGCTCTGGAGCATGGGCAGCGACGGCACGGAACACGTCGAATCCCTCGCCGAGGCCAGCATCGGCGCCCTCTCCACCGGCTACGCCGACACGCCTTTCAGCATTAAGGAGGACGGCCAAGTCGTCGGCCAGGTGCGCGGCACGGGAGTCTGGCTGGGCGAGGAAGGCGGCGCCGGCAGCGTGCGCCAGATCGATATCGCCACCAGTACAACGGATACCGAGGCAGCCGCGGCAAACGCCTGAAGCAGCACGCCGCGCCGGATCGGCTAAAGGGCAATCGTCTCCGGCGCGTGCGACAAGGCCTCGATGGCGGCCGCGTCGAGCGTGAGCAGTTGACGCGCGACCTGCTCCCAGTGCGCGGCGCCGCGCGCCAGCAAATCCTCCAGCACCACCAATGCCGCCGTGTCGCCAGCGCCGAGTTTGTCGATCTCGACGACGGCCAGCGCCGGGAACAGCGCGCGGCGCATGCCGTCGAAATTGGCGCTCCAGAAAAACAGTTGCGGCCAGGCGGCGCGTTCGATCAGCGTCGGCAGCGTGACGAGGCAATCGGCGAGGTTGTCGCGCACCGCGCGGGCGAGGATTTCGGGACGCCGCTGATCGAAGCCGGCAAGCATTGCTTCCCAAGCCGGCCCCAGCAGGCGGCCGGCGGCGTGTTCGCCGCGCTCGTGCAGGATCAGCGTTGCGATTTCGGCGTCGGCCATGCGTTCGAGCGCGGCGTGCGGATCGACGTCGTAAGCGTGCGCCGCCAGCGCCTGCGCCAGCGCACCGGGCGTGCGCTTCAAGGCCCAGGCCTCGGCCTTCTCCCACAGCCACTGGCGCAAGGCCTCGCGCCGCACGATGACAGTGTCATTCTGCAGGGCGGCCGGAATGGCGGTGAGATCGCGCGCGTATTCGCATGCGCTGACCAGCACGGTCAACCCGTCGGCCGCCTCGCTGCGCGCCAGCCGGCCGAGAAAGAAATGCGGTTTGCCGAAGCGGCCGATGCCGGCGCCATAGACCAGGCCGCGCGGCACGAGTTGGCGGTTGAGCTCGACGCTGGCGAAGGGATCGTAGACCGCGCCCGCCAGCGGCAACGTGCCAAAGTCGGCGTCGGACAGGGTTTCCCACAATGCTTCGCGCGCGTCGAGCCAGGCGCCCACCTCGGGCCGCGCCAGCGGCGCGCCGAGCGGAATACCCAGTTCCCAACGGTAGAACTCGCGCATTTCGAGCAGATAGGTGCACAGCGTCATCTCGCGCGCATGCCGGGCGTCGGCGATGTGGCAGTTACGCTGGACGGCCTCGACCAGCGCAGCGAAATCCGCGCTCATGTTCGGGGCTGGTGGCGCTTGCGGATCTGCCAATGCGCCACGCCCTGGACGATGCGCGAGAACGGCAAGCTTTCGAGAGCGCCGAATTCCGCCTGGGCCAGACGCACCAGACGCAACACGTCGGGCGCATGCGCCGCCGGATCGAGCAGATCCTTGAGCCCCGTCAGGCCGCCGCACTGGATCTTCATCGTCATGGCATGCGGCAGAATGCCCTGCGTGTTTTTCACCTTGAGGGCGAAGGCGGAGTTGGCGCGCAGCAACTGGAGCAGATTGCCGCAAGCGGCGCGCGCCAGCGGTTCGCTACAGGCCACCATTGCGCGCTCGGCCAGTGCCAAGTGCCGCGCTGCCTCGCACGCTGCCGCCTGGCACAGCAACGCCTTCTCGAACACACACGGCAGCGGATTGATCTGCCGGCGCGCAGCGTGGAAGCTGTCCTCTTCCATCGCAGCGCAAGGCTACCAGTCGTCGCCGGTCAGCGGTTCGGGCTCGCGTACCGTATTGAGCATCTCCTCGGCCTGCAACTCGTTGTCGCCGAACACCACCTGGATCTTGCATTGCGTCAGGTCGGAATCCTTGCGCAAGCGCTTGGCCTCGGCCGAGGCCTCTCTGAAGGCATCGTACTGGGTCAGCTTGTCCAGTCGCTTGATCGGACCGAGTTGGGTAACGCGATAGATGTAATAGGGCATGGATTTTCTCAGTCGACGTAACGCTTCGCCGCCTTGCGACGGCCGGGCTTGGATTTCTGGATGATCACGCCCTTGATGACCGACAGGTCGGGGATGGACGCGCTCGGATACTTGGGGTTGAGCGGCTGCAATTTCCAGCCCTCCCCGCTCCTGGCGAGCTGGCGGAAGATCCACTCCTCGTCCAGCCAGGCCATGACGTAGGAACCATCGGTAGCCAGGCCTTCCGGCTCGACGATGATGATGTCGCCTTCGACGAACTCGGGCATCATGCTGTCGCCCAGCACCATCAGGGCGAAGGATTCGGCAGCGCTACAGGTATCGAGCGCCGGGTCGGACGCGGGACCGGCCGGAACAACGGGAATGGGAAAAGGTTTCTGCGGATTCACTCTGATAACCAACGCACAAGGTAGTAAAGACGGATGCCCTCCGACGAGCGCGAGGGGCCCATGACTTCGGCGGCGTGCAGATTATGCGCCGCATCCTCGCTGCGCAAGGCCGCATCGGCCGAATCGACAAGTTCCACGCAATTTTCGGCAAAGCGTTTGCGCTTGCCGCGCGACGCCCGGATCAGCGCAAAATGCGGCTGCACAAGTTGCGGCACCTCGGCATCGAGATAAACGCCACCTTTCATATCTCCCCCCTCAAACTCCGTAGATGTCCGACGATCGGCGCCAGCAGCGGTTCAAGTTGGCGGCGCAGCAGCGGGCCAACCGCCGTCGTGTGCCTCAGGATCGGCTCGGCATCGGCATGCGACAAGCGCGCCAGGGCGTCGAGCGCAGCGGCTGCGCGCGGCATGGCGGGCAACGCGGCGGCGGCATCGCGCCCAGCGGCAAAATAGCCGCCCAACAAATCGAGCAGCAGATACACCGCCTCGTGGGCCGGCGGCTTTGCCAGCGCGAGTTCCATCGCCATGAGCCAGGCCTGTCCGACGCCGGAACGGCAGCGCGCGAAGAGCCGCGCGGCGGGAGCGTCGGGCAGATCGCCGGGCACGTCCAACGCCGGCTCCGGCGGCAGTGCGTCGGGCAGACTTTCGAGAAAACCGATCAGGTAATGCGGTCGTCGCTGGCCCTTGGCCCAGAGCAGCGCACGCGCCTGCGGCTCAAGCACGCCGGCCGCCAGCACCGCACGCACGATATTCATCGCGGCGATGGGGTCCGCCTCGAAAGGCAGATGCTCGACGAGGAAATCGGCCAGCACCCGACCCATCGCCCCCGCCCGCACCGCCGGCTGCGCGAGCATCGCCTGCGCCGCCTCCAGCGTCGGCGAGGCCCACCACACCCGGCGTGCCAGTTCGTCCGTCAAGGTCGGCGCATGCGCCACCGCCAGCGCCGCCTCCGGTTCGCCGAGCTTCAGCAGTGCGGCGAGACTCTTCTCGCTCGCCTGTCCCATGCGCGTCCAGCGCCGCAGATGCACCGGATAGCCGCCGGGCGACCCCAGCGCATGCCCGCCGAGCAGTTCGCGCACCTGCTGGAAATAACGCTCCGGCCATCCCGCCGGATGCAGCGTCACGCGCGCCTCGCCTTGCGGCGTCAAGCCATGGAGCACCTGCGCCCCCTCGTCGATGCGCACCGCCAGCAACTCGCCGGCCAGCAACACATGCAAACGCAGGGCATCTTCGGGAGTGAGAATATCGTTCGTCGCCACCATGGACCGAACATATCACCGCCCGCACCCCGCCACGCATGGGGATTCTTTATGCGGCCATTTCCCGGTCGGGAGGAGGGTTTAGCTATCCAACAGGGTTTGGATTCGATTTTTCAGCGCGGGCAGTTCGATGGTGGCGGTTTTCCACACCACATCGGTGTCCACATCGAAATAGGCATGCACCAAACGATTACGCATACCCACAATTGCGCCCCAAGGAATGTCCGGCGCGCATGCACGCGTTGTCTCCGAAATTTTCGCCGCCGCTTCGCCCACAATTTCAACGCAGCGAATGACAGCAAACAGCGTCTTGCGATCCAACTCCAACTCAGAACGCGATCTGCCGGCGACAAAACTCATGGCGTCCTCGGCCGCCTCGACCATATGCAGCAGGCGCACACGGTCTTCAGGCGACATACTGCACCTGCGCATCGCGCATCACCTCATCGCGGAAATGACGGCTCAACTCGCGCGGAGTTCGCAGATCCACCTTGCGCCCCCCCAGCAACTCGGACAGTTCCGCCTCCATAGCCGCCAAGCCGATCAGGCCCGGCTCCAGCCCCGAAGCGAACTCAACAAGTAGGTCGATATCGCTGTCGGCGCGAGCATTACCCCGCGCTTGCGAACCGAATAGCGATAGCCTGCGAATGTGGTGATCGCGGCAGTAGTCGCTCAGTAGATTTCGGGCAGAAGTATCGATGAGTGGCATGGCGATCTTGACGAAAATGGCTGACGCAATATGGGCGCAAGCCTACTGCGCATTCGCCGATACGGCAACAACGACAGGCACGAAACTCGGCGCTGGCGGAACGCCGCCGCACAAGCGCGTCAGGCCTCCGGCCGCTCCAGCAGCACCCCGTGCATCGTCCCCAGCAGTTCGACGATGCCGTCTTTGAGGTCGTTGAGTTCGGCGACGTGGGCGCGCGCGGCAGCGAGGTCGTTGGCGTCGCGCAGGGCCATCATTTCGCGGGCGAGGATGTGGATGCGGCGGTGGATCAGGTCGATGTCGCGGAAGGCATCGAGGTGGCCGTACTGGCGCTGGCCGTCCTGGTCGTACCACTGACCGAAGCGGCAGGCGTGCGGGTCGGCGATTTCTTCGCGCGAGAGTTCGACTTCGGCGCCGTCGAGTGCGGCGATCAGGCGCTGCACCCATTTCAGGTGGTCATATTCGGCCAGCACCAGAGGCAGATGGGTGCGGTCCCAGGCCGCCGCCGCCCACTGCGTCCAGACCGGTTCGGGTTTGAAGCGCTCGCACCAGTCCATCACCTGCTCGGCCGGCATCGGGCGGGCGATGTAGTAGCCCTGGACGACGTCGCAGCCGATGCGCATCAGCACGATGCCGTGCTCCAGGGTTTCGACGCCTTCGGCGATGACGTCCATGTGGAACACGGCGGCGAGGCCGATGACGCCTTCGACGAGGGCAAGGTCTTCCTTGTCCTCCAGCATGTCGCGGATGAAGGTCTGGTCGATCTTGAGTTCGCGCGCCGGCAGGCGCTTCAGGTAGGTGAGCGTGGAATAGCCGGTACCGAAATCGTCGAGCGCAAAACCGACGCCCATTTCCTGGCAGGCCAGCACCACGGCGCGCACGTTCTCGACATCGTCGAGCGCGGTACTTTCCAGCACCTCGATTTCGAGCAGGCTCGGATGTACCTCCGGGTATTGCGCCAGGATGCCGCGCAGGCGCATGACGAAGTCGATGTGCTGAAATTGGCGCGCGGCGATGTTGACGCTGACCGTCATGCGCAGGCCCGCCGCCAGCCAGCGCGTAATCTGCGCCAGCGCTTCGTGGATCACCCATTCGCCGAGGTCGACGATCAGCGGCGAATTCTCGACATGCGGCAGGAACTCGCCGGGCGGCACCAGGCCGCGCTCGGGGTGCTGCCAACGGATCAGCGCTTCCATGCCGACGATCCGGCCGCTGCGCAGGTTGACCTTGGGCTGGTAGTAGAGGCGAAACTCGCCATGCAACAGGCCTTCGCGCACCCGACTCAACATGGTGCTGATCTTGTGCGTCGCCTGATCGTCCACGGTGTCGTACATGTGCCAGGTGTTGCGGCCCATGTTCTTGGCGATGTACATGGCCTGGTCGGCGTGCCGGATCAGGGTGTCGGTGTCGGATTCGTCGAAGGGATGGACGGTAACGCCGATGCTGGCGGAGACGCAGATCTTCAGCGCATCGACGAATACCGGCCGGCTCAGCATGTCGAGGATACGGTCGAGGGCGATCTCGATCTCGTCCATACTGGAGAACTCGGCCAGCAACATGACGAACTCGTCGCCGCCGATGCGCGCGACGGTATCCGAGGTGCGGATCGCGTTCTTCAGGCGCTGGGCGATCTCGACCAGCACCTTGTCGCCGACCTCGTGACCGTGGGTGTCGTTGACCGGCTTGAAACCATCCAGATCGACGAAGCAGACCGCCACCAGGCGATTGTTGCTGCGCGCCGCCGCCAGCACCTGATGCAGCTTGACCGAGAGCGCGATGCGGTTGGGCAGGCCGGTCAGGGCGTCGTGCTTCGCCATGTCCTCCAGGCGTTCCTGGGCCTGCTTCTGGCTGGAGATGTCGCTGAACATGCCGACATAGTGGCTGACCTTGCCGTTGGCATCATGGACAGTGTTGATGCTCATGTGCTGGGGAAACAGCTCGCCGTCCTTGCGCCGGTTCCAGATTTCGCCGCTCCACTGGCCGCTCTCTTTGAGCGCCTGCCAGAGATCGCGGTAGAAGGTGCGGTCGTGGATGCCGGATTGCATGAGACGCGGACTGCGGCCCTTGACCTCTTCCAGTGTGTAGCCGGTCAGGCGCGTGTAAGCCGGATTCACCTTGACGATATTGGCCTTGGCGTCGGTGATGACGATGCCTTCCGACGAACTGTCGAACACCGATTCGACCAGACGCAGTTGCGCTTCGCTGGTCTTCCAGGCCGTCCAGTCGCGCAAGGTTTCCACTACGGCGATCAACTCGCCTTGCTCGTCGCGGATCGGCCCGGCGTCGAGCGATAGATAGAGTTCGACGCCGCGCAGCGGCATGGAACACCAGTTTTCCGCATGCAACCCGCCGTAGAAAGCGCAGGAAGTATCGCTGGCGACATACAGATCGGCAATCCGGTCGGTCTGGCCCGAGACGATCAGGTCGGCGAGCAGCGGACGCGGTTTGTCGTAGAAGGCACGCCACTGGTCGCACGTGCCAACCACCTTCCTTGCCGACATGCCTGTGAGCAGTTCGCACGCCTGATTCCAGACCAGCACCGTACCGTCCGCGCCGATGACGAAAGCGGGGACAACCAATTGCTGCACCAGTTTGTCGAACGGAATCTGGCCCCGTTGCCGCGTTTGCTTCATGCCTCCCCTCATGCTCGCCTCTGGCGAACGCCCGGTCCGGCACGGATGGTCTCCGGCGGAGCCGATTTATTTGTGCCGTAAGGATACCTGCATTTGCCCAGGCTGCGGGCGGCCGGCTGCGTCAATTCAACTGGATGCGTCGTCCCCAAGGCACGGGGGCCTTGCCCTTGACCAGCCAGAGCACCGGATAGTCGGGCGCGCACGCGGGAAATTCGCCTTGCGCGTCGGTGAAATAGACGAGGGCATCCGGACGCTGGCCGGCGCGCTCGATGGCGGCGAACACCGGTGCAAACGCCGTGCCGCCGCCGCCGACAAACTGCTGCGGCAGGTGCAATGCCTCCCAGGGTTCGAACACCCAGGGCGCGCCCTCGGCCAGGGCGCTGTCGCAGGCATACAGCGCGATGCGCGCCGGCAGCATGCCTTTCAGCGCGTCGAGTTCGCCGAGAAAGCCGGCAAGGTCTGCTGCCGTCACCGAGCCGGAAACGTCGATGGCAACGTGGATGTTGCCGCAATGGCTGCGCAAAGCTGGCCAGAGCGCCTCGCCGCTGCCGCCCGCGCGGCGGGAAGGCCGCTGCCAGGTGTAGTCGTCGCGCGCAGCCTGCGTCAGGTATTGCGCCAACAGCGCGCGCCACGACACTTGCGCCGCCAGGCCTGCGTCGCACAGGCGCGCCCACTGGCCGGAGAGTTTGCCGGCCTCCTGCGCCCGCTGGGCGGCGGCGGCGAGGTGGCGTTGCCATTGCGGCTGCAAGCGCTCCCTTTCTGCTGCTGTCAAGGGCTGTGGCGGTCCGTCCGGGTCATTGCCCGCCGTTCCGCCAGCGCCGACTTTATCGGGTGCATTGTCGCCGCCCTGCCCGCCCTCGCTCGCGTCCCAGGCATGCTCGTCGAGCGTCTCGGTGTCGAGATCGTCCTCGATACAGGGATAGATTTCCTCGGCGGTCAAGCCGCGATAGAGATCGAGCACTTGGGCTGCGGGCGGCGGCGGCAGGCCGGCATCGAGCAACAGCGGGTTGATGGCGAAGTCGCAGGCGAGATCCCATTTGTGCCGGACCCGCTGGCCGCGTCGCGCAAAGTGGCCAAGCGCGCAATGCAGGGCTTCATGCGCCAGCGCGAACTGCGCCTGGCCCGTACTCAGGCTGTCGATCCAGAGGGGGTTGTAGTACAGCGTGCGCGCGTCGGTCGCCATGGTGCGGCACCAGGTGGCGGACTGCAGCGGCAGCCGCAACACCAACGCACCGAGGAAGGGCTGGTCGAGAATCAGCCGCGTGCGCGCGGCGGCAAGCTTGTCGGCGGCGGTCGCGGATGCAGACGGTAGGCAGGTAGCATCGACCATGCCGTACCCTAAACCAGCGGGAAACGCGCATTGCCTCCCAGTTCGCGTTCGGGCCGACCGATGTAATAGCCCTGCGCCAGTTCGACGCCGATGCGGCGCAACTCGTTGAGCACATGCTCGCTTTCGACATGCTCGGCGATGACCTTGATGCCGAGATCGGCGGCCAGCCGCCAGATCGTTTCGACAAAAGCGTGGTCTTTCTGACTTTCCAGGATGTTGGTCACGAAGTCGCCCTCGATCTTGAGAAAATCCACCGGGAAGCGACGCAGGTACTGGAAGGAGGAGAAGCCCGAACCGAAATCGTCGATGGCAAGCTTGAAGCCTTCGAGCTTCAGTTCGCTCACCAGACGTTCGAGTACGACGATGTTCTTCACCGTGTCGCGTTCAGTGATCTCGAAGACGATACGATCGGCATGGACGCCGCAGTCCGCCACCGTGCGCTTCAACGTGGCGAGGAAATCCGACAACGCCAGCGCGCGCGGCGACAGGTTGAGGAAGATATAGCCGTCGAAATGATGCACAGCAGCCGCACGTAGCGCCTTTTCGATCACCATGATGTCGAGCCGATGAATGACGCCGGCTTTCTCGGCATACTCGATGAAGCGGCTGGCCTCGATGTGCTGGCCGTCCAGGGAGAGCCGCGACAGCACCTCGAAGGCAACGATGCGGCCGCTTTGGAGATCCATGATCGGCTGGAAGAAGGGATCGATGCGCCCTTCGTTGACCGCATTCACCACCTGCACGGTGGTCTGCGTCATGTCGCGGAAGACTTCGGCCACCTCGTCGTCGGTGGGCATGCCGATCTGATGCTTGCCGGCATTCTTGGCCTTGTACATCATGCTGTCGGCGAAGAGGAACAGATCCTTGGCGTTGTCGGCGTGGAGCGGATAGATCGCCATGCCGATCGAGACGCTGCCGCTGATCGGCTTGTCGCCGGGACCGCCCGCAATCTCCATGGCGCTCACCGTTTCCAGCAGGCGCTGGGCGACGATGCCGGCCGTCGACTGGTTCGAGTCGGGCAACAGCAGCACGAACTCGTCGCCGCCGTAGCGGGCGAAGATGTCACCGGGGCGCAAGATGCCCTTGATGGCATGGGCGATGCCTTGCAGGTAGCGGTCGCCGATAGTGTGGCCGTAGTTGTCGTTGACCAACTTGAAGTTGTCGAGGTCGATCACCAGCAACGCGAACTGGTAGTTGTGGCGCTGGGCGCGCGACACCTCGTATTCGAACAGTTCCCAGAACACGCGGCGGTTGTAGAGATCGGTGAGCGGATCGCGCGTGGCGTAGTACTCCATATCGCGCGTGTATTTGTGGATCGCCTTCACCGAGCCGACGACATTCAGCATGGTGGACAGGATGCTGTCCATCACCAGGCGCAGCGTGTCGTCGTCCACCGTGTCGGCATTCACGCCGATACCGACGATGCCGCCGATCTTCGGCCGCTCGACGGTCAGCGTCTTGGTGTGGAGGGAGATGCTCTGCTCATCAAGCGCCAGTTCCGCCACGTTATCGCTCGTGGAATCGTTCGCGGGATAGTGGTGGTGCAGCGTCACCTGCGCCAGTTCGCTGAAGCGTTCGGCATAGACGACATTGCGCACATGGCGTTCCATCATCTCGCGCGTCGTCGCTGTCGGCGTGTGGAACCAGAAGATCTCCAGATCGAACACCTCGTCGTCGACCTGGAACACCGAGAACAGCACATGGGTCGGCATGACGTGGTTGATCTCGGCCAGCAGCCGGGAAATGTACTCGCCCCAGTCGCGCACCACCTCGGAGGTAATGACGAACTTTTCCAATAGGCCAATCTCGAAACGCAGCACATCCTTGTCGATCGCCACCTCGCGCAGCTTGCGCACCAACTTGCCGAGATGGCCCAGCAGGCGCTCAAACTCCTCGAAGCCGGCATCGTGGCGTTCGAATTCGAGGTTTTTCAGATCGGCAACGGCATTCACTGTCGCAACAGACTGGCTGACGCCCTCAATGGCAGTCTCGATACGCCGGCTGACGCGCCAGACGGCCAGTGCGGCCAGCCCCATCAACAGCGGCGCCAGACCGGCCAACCAAAGCATGAATTCGCGGCGCGACTGCTCCAGCAGCGGCGCGAAATCCTGTTTCACCTCGATCACGCCGAGCACGTCGCCTTCCTGGGCCGCGTCGTGGCAGCGCATGCAGCGCTCGCCGGCGGTCAAGGGCATCAGATAACGCACGCCGCCGGCCGGCGACTCCGTAATGGCCTTGCCGGTGGCAAACACTTCCTCGATGCGCGCGTCGAACGGCGGTTGCTCGATCTTTTTGTAGTCGGCCTCGACCACCGGACCGCGATAGATATTGAGCACGGTCGGCGTGCCCTTGGCCGACTCGGCGATGGACGCGATGAAAGCTTCGGCCTGCTTGCGCCGCCAGCCGGTGCTCATGACCTGGTACATGCCGGTGAAGGTCACATGCGCCAGCGTGCTGGACGATTCGCGGGCATTCGCACGCACCGTGTTTTCGAGGATGTGACCGATGGCGAAATAACTGATGCCGAAAAAGCCGAGAGCGACAGCCGCCGATGCCGACAAGATGAACGTCCGGATACGCATGCCTAAACCGCTCCCCCTCAATGAAAACAGCGAGATTCTAGCGCGCGTACTCCACGCGTGTACTTGACCCCGGTCATTCGAATAACATCAGATCGGCTACCTGATTCGCCCAGGCGGCAAACTGCGGCACGCCAAACAGCGCCTGGCCGACGCCGCGATGCATGTCGGCAACGAGCATCACCCCCATCTCGCGCTGGGGAAAACCTTGCGCATAATCGAGGATGTGACCCCACACCGCTGGCGCCTCCGCCTGCCCCGCCACGCGCAGAGCGCGGCCGGCCAGCGCAGCGGCAACGGCATATTGCAAATCGATCTCGGTCGGCACAGCGGCTGCGCGTCCCGCACAAATGGCGTCGAGGTCGGGCAGGCGGTCCAGGCTGGCGATAAAGGCGGCGCACTCGATGCCGGCCGCATGGCCGACGCAGGCCGCCAGCGTACCGGCGAGCAAGGCGGGATAATCGGCGAATTTTTGCAGCGCACGATGAGCGAACTCCCAGGAGCGCGGACTGGGGAAGGCCATCTCCCCGCCGGCGTTCTTCGCCGGATCGAAATCGAACAGCAACTCGGGCTTGAAACGCAGGAAGGCGACGAGGCGCGCGTCAATGCCGTTGCGATAGGCCCAGTGTGCCCAGTCGTCGAGATTGACCGCCACCTCGAAATGCGCGAAGCGGTTGGCCAGCGGCGCCGGCATCGCATAGGTCACGCCACGGTCGCCCTGGCGATTGCCGGCGGCGAAGATCGCCCAGCCCGGCGGCACACGGTAATCGCCGAGCCGGCGGTCGAGGATCAACTGGTAGGCGGCGGCCGACACGGCCGGCGCGGCCGAGGTGATCTCGTCGAGGAACAGGATGCCCGCCGGCCAGTGGCGGTCGGCATCGGGCAACATCGACGGAATCGCCCATTCGACGCGCTCGCCGACGCGGAAGGGAATGCCGCGCAAGTCGGAAGGTTCCATCTGCGAGAGGCGGATATCGACCACCGGCACGCCATGGCGCGCGGCGACCTGGGCGACGATCTGCGACTTGCCGACGCCCGGCGCGCCCCACAGCATGACGGGCGTGTGATGGCCGGCGGCGGTGCTTTCGAATTCGCGGTCAAGAATGAAGGCAAGCTGGGCGGGACGCATCAGAGCACCTCGAAACGCAGTTGGGCGGCAGGCAGGCCGGCGGCCGTGAGCGCCGTACAGGCCGCCGCGACGAAGTCGCCGGGGCCGACAACATAGAAATCGCGGCCGGAGAACTCGCCCTCGTCCAGCACGCGCCGTGCCGCTGCCACGCCGGCTGCCGCCGGATCGGCAGCACTCAAGGTCGCATAGCTGAAGGTTTCGAGCGCATCGGCCCAGGCACGGCACTGGTTTTCCAGATAATGACCGGCGGTTTGCGTCGCCGCCCAGACCAGCCGCAGCATGCCCGGCACATCGGCGGCGACGGCATGCTCGATCAGGCTCTTGACCGGCGCGAAACCGGTGTCGCAGGCGAGGAAGACCAGGTCGTTGGTCGAATCATTTCGCAGCACGAAATTGCCGCTGGGACCAAACACGCTGACCGGGTCGGTCGGCCGCAAGGCACCGGCGAACAGGCGGCGCGCAAACTCGTCGCTGGCGTCGCGGCGAATGTGGAACAGCAGGTTGCGGTCGTCGCAGGGACAGGAGGCAAGGTGATAGTCGGCGCGGAAATTGGCGCTGCTGCCGGTGACGGAGAGTGTTACGCCCTGCCCGGCGAGGAAGCGCAGGCGTCCGCTGCGCGGCGTTTGCAGGTGCAGCAGCATGATGTCGGCGGCGAGCGGCGTCGCGCTGCGCACCTTGGCGACGACTTCCTGCGCGGGGATGTCGTCCGGCGCGCGCGCTTCCAGCATCTCGACAACGAGATCGCTCGCCGCCGTGTGGGCGCAAAGCAGCGCGTAACCCTGGGCGCGCTCGCCCGCCGAAAGCGGATAGTCGCTGTGCCGGACCGGCCGCACCTGGCCGGCCACGATACGTGCCTTGCATAGCCCGCAATTGCCGTTGCCGCAGCCGTAGGACGGCGCCAGGCCGGCGCGCAAGGCCGCCTGCAACACCGTCTCGCTGCCCTCGACGAAAAATTCGTGGCCCGAAGGTTTGACCGTCACATGCGCCGCCATCACCCGCAACACATCGTCCATCACCGCCAGCGTGTCGGTCTTTTCCTCGCTGCCAAGCACGCCGGCCAGGCCCTGGTCGAGAAACTCGCCCAGCGTGGCGAGCTGTTCAGAAGCCGAAGCGTGCGCCAAAACGTCGATACGCTCGCGCAGCGCCTCGACCAGATCGTGGTAATGCGCCAGATGGCGCCGCACATCCTCCAGCTCCTCGCTCTGCGCCACCAGACGCTGGGCGAGCACCTCCTGATTCGGCAGCACGCGTTCGCGGATACGCTTGCCGAAAGCCTCCTCGCGGATCTTGCTGCTGCGCTCGAAGGCGCCGGAATCTTCCAGCCGGACATCGGGAAACAGACGCATCAGATCCTCGGTCGTCACCATGCCGTCGAAAGACATCAGTTCGCCGACGGCGATCCGTTTCTGCAAGACTGAGCGCGTCACGCCGATCAGATGCGCGGCGCGCGACAGCGTCAGCAATTGCGCCATGGGGACTTCCTCCGTGATTTATTTTTCTGGCGACCCGTAAACCCGTATTGTGCGTCAGATGCCGCCAGTCGCAGCAATGCAGCAACTGTTTTATCGTTTGCTAATATACCCATCCCTCCCGCCCGCCGACCACGCCCATGTCCGCCTCCTCGCCCTGGCTGCGCTCCATCTTCCCTTTCCTCATCTGGTGGCCGATGGTCAGCCGCCAGACGCTCAAGGACGATCTGCTCGCCGGACTGACCGGCGCCTTGATCGTGCTGCCGCAGGGCGTGGCCTTCGCCACCATCGCCGGGCTGCCGCCGCAATACGGCCTCTACGCGGCGATGATGCCGGCGGTGATCGGAGCGCTGTTCGGCTCCAGCCGCCATCTCGTTTCGGGGCCGACCACGGCCATCTCCATTGCCGTATTCGCCGCCCTCTCCCACAGCGCCGAACCCGGCTCGGCGCACTACATCAAGCTGGTGCTGACGCTCACCTTTCTTGTCGGCCTGTTCCAGTTGGTGCTCGGTCTGGCGCGCATGGGCGCGCTGGTAAACTTCATCTCCCACACCGTCGTCATCGGCTTCACCACCGGCGCAGCCATCCTCATCGCCGCCAGCCAGGTGAAGAACTTCTTCGGCATCCCCATCCCGCGCGGCACGCCCTTCTACGAAATCATTCACCAGTTGGTCGCGCAGTTCGCCCACATCAATCCCTACGTGCTGGCGATTGGCGTCATCACGCTCGGCGCCGGCATCCTCTCGCGCCGTTACGTGAAGAAGATTCCCTACATGATCACGGCGATGCTGATCGGTAGCATCGTGGCCGAAATCCTCAACCTCTGGCTCGGCCAGGATGTCACCGGCATCACCACCGTCGGCGCCCTGCCGGCGCAACTGCCGCCCTTGTCGCTGCCCGATTTTTCCATCGAAACACTGCGCCACACCGTCGGCCCGGCGCTGGTCATCACCATGCTAGCGCTCACCGAGGCCGTTTCCATCGGCCGCGCCATCGCCGTGCGTTCCGAGCAGCGTATCGACGGCAACCAGGAGTTCATCGGCCAGGGCCTGTCCAACCTCGTCGGTTCCTTCTTCTCGGCCTACGCCTCGTCCGGCTCCTTCAACCGCAGCGGCGTCAATTACGAAGCCGGCGCGCGCACGCCGCTCGCCTCCATCGCCGCCTCGCTGTTCCTCGTCGTCATCCTGCTGCTGGTGGCGCCGCTCGCCGCCTACCTGCCGACGGCGGCAATGGCCGGCATCCTCTTCCTCGTCGCCTGGGGCCTCATCGACTTCCACCACATCCACTCGATCTGGCACACCAGCAAGGCCGAGTCGCTGATCCTGTTCACCACGCTGATCGGCACGCTGTTCAACCTGGAAGTCGGCATCTTCCTCGGCGTGCTGCTCTCGCTGGTGATGTACCTCTACCGCGCCGCGCGTCCCGAAATCACGCCGGTGGTGCCGGCGCCCGAGGCCGGCGCCTACCATTTCGTGCGCGCCCGGGGCCGCGTCGAATGTCCGCAATTGCGCATCGTGCGCGTACGCGGCTCAATCTTCTTCGGCGCCGCCAGCCATGTACAGCAGGTGTTGCAACAGATCGACGAAGACAACCCACTGCAAAAGTCCGTGCTGATCAGCGCCAACGGCATCACCCACATCGACATCGCCGGCGCCGAAGTGCTCGCGCAGGAAGCGCGGCGGCGGCGGCGGCTCGGCGGCGGCCTGTATTTCTATCGCCTGTCGCCGGCCTGCCACGGGCTGTTGAAACAGGGCCACTACGACCGCGACATCGGCGAAGGCGCCTTCTTCCCGGTGATGACCAATGTCGTCGGCGCGCTCTACTGGACGCTCGACCCGGACATCTGCCGCAGTTGCAAGGCGCGCATCTTCAAGGAATGCCACGGCGGCGTGCTGCCCGACGGTCTGCGTCGCCAGCGCCTGATGCTCGCCACCGACGGCAGCGAGTTCGCCCGCGCACCAACGGAAATCGCCATCGCCCTGGCCGGCCGCTTCGGCGTCACGCTCGACGCCATGACAGCCGTGGACAGCGCCGCCGACCAAGAGTTGGCACAAGCACGTCTCGCCGCCGTTGCCCACGTGGCGCGCAGTGCCGGCGTCGACACCGAAGACATCGTCCAACAGGACAAGACGCCCACCGCAGCGGTGGTCGCCGCTGCCGCTGCCGCCGACACGCAAATCCTCGTCATCGGCCGCCGTCCCCTGCGCGGCGACCTCAAGGAACGACTGGTCGGCGATATCGCCACGCAAATCCTCACCCAGGCGCCCTGCCATGTACTGGTGGCCGGCTGGCAAGCCGTCATGTGGCAGCGGCGCATCCTGCTCGCCGTGGACGCCTCGAACATCAGCGACCAGGCGCTCGAAATCGCCGCCCAAATCGCCAAGGTATCGCGCGTGCCTGTCACGCTCCTGCTGGTCGTCGCGAGCGAAAGCGCGCGCGCCACGGCCGAGGGCGACGCCGCACTGCGCGCCGGCCAGTTGCGCGTCGAAGGCGTGAGCTGCGACGCCCGCGTCGCCGTCGGCGCCGCCGACCAGGCCATCGTCGAACAGGCACTGGCACTCGACGCCGACCTCGTCGTCATCGGCTTCCGCACCGGCGCCGTAAAACGCGCCCTCGCCGCCAGCATCGCCGACCGCGTCATCGGCGGCCTGAAGTGTCCGGTGCTGGTGGTCAAGCCCGCCTCCGCGCCGGAACAAGTGCGCGCGGCGGTGGACAAGCAGGCCTGAAGACCATTTATTTTTGTTGTAATTAAATCTACAGCAATGTAGATTTAATTACATGATCCAACTCATCGAATGGCTGACGCTCGTCACTACCCTGCCCGCGCGCAACACCGCCGCGCGCATGCGGCTGTGGCGCGCGCTCAAGGCGCTGGGCTGCGCGACCTTGCGCGACGGCGTCTACCTGCTGCCGGCGCGCGAGGAAACCGGCAATGCGCTACGGGACTTGGCGGTCGAGGTACGCGCCGCCGAGGGTAGCGCCGAGGTGTTGCACATCGCCGCCGACGGGGCGCAGGACGCCGCCTTCCGCGCGCTGTTCGACCGCGACGCGGATTACGGCCGCCTGCTCGCGGCGATCCGCGCGGCGCAAGCGCAGGCCGAGCCGAAGACCGCCCACGCGCTGCGCCGCGAGTTCCGCACCCTTGCCGCCGTCGATTACTTTCCCGGCCCGGCACGCGCGCAGGTCGAGGCGGCGCTGGCCGAGCTCGTCGCCATCGCCAGCGGCGAGCCGCGCCCCGCGCAGGGCGCGATCCGCCGTCTCGCCAGCGCCGAGTTTGCGGGCCGCCTCTGGGCGACGCGCCGCCATCCCGGGGTGGACCGCCTCGCCTCGGCCTGGTTGATCGCGCGGCACATCGATCCCGCCGCCCGTTTTCTCTGGCTGACTGCGCCGGCCGATTGCCCGTCCGACGCATTGGGTTTCGACTTCGACGGCGCGGCCTTCAGCCACATCGCCGCCACGCCGACGACGCCGGAGCGCGTCACGTTCGAAATGCTGGCGGCCAGCTTCGGCCTCGACACCGACCCCGCCATCGCGAAGATCGGCGCCATCGTGCATTGCCTCGATGTCGGCGGCGCGCCGGTGGTGGCCGCGCCGGGTGTTGAGGCCGTGCTGGCCGGCCTGCGCGCTGCCGCGCCGGACGACAACGTGCTGTTGCAGGATGCCAGCCGCGTCTTCGACAGTCTTTACACGAACTTCAGCCAGGAACACGTCCATGACTGACGCCGCCATCCCCGCCGCCCCGCCGCCCACGCCCAGCCTGAGCGAAGCCTTCAAATACTGGCTCAAGCTCGGCTTCATCAGCTTCGGCGGCCCGGCCGGACAGATCGCGATGATGCATCAGGAGCTGGTCGAACGCCGGCGCTGGATTTCCGAGCATCGCTACCTGCACGCGCTGAACTACTGCATGCTGCTGCCCGGCCCCGAGGCGATCCAGTTGGCGATCTATATCAGTTGGCTGATGCACGGCGTGAAGGGCGCGCTGATGGCCGGCGTGTTGTTCTTCCTGCCGGCTTTCGTGCTGCTGTCGGTGCTCGCCGGCGTCTATCTGAATTTCGGCGACGTACCGGCGGTGGCAGGCGTCTTCTATGCCATCAAACCGGCGGTGGTCGCCGTGGTGCTGTTCGCCGCCTGGCGCATCGGTACGCGCTCGATCAAGAACGAGGTTTTGCTCGGCATCGCCGCGCTCGCCTTCGTCGGCATCTTTTTCTTCGGCATCGACTTCCCCTGGATCGTGCTGACCGCCGCCATTCTGGGCGCCATCGGCGGCAAACTGATGCCGGCCAAGTTCAAGGCCGGCGGCGGCCATGGGGCCTCGAACCAAGACTATGGCCCGGCGCTGATCGACGACGACACGCCGCCCCCGGCACATGCAAAATTCACCTGGGCCAAGTTCGCCCTATCCACGCTGGCGTTCACCGCCATCGGCGCGACGGCGCTGCTGGCGCTGCGCGGCAGCAGCGACCTCTACCACATGGGCGAATTTTTCCTCAAGGCCGCATTCCTCACCATCGGTGGCGCCTACGCCGTGTTGCCCTATGTCTATCAGGGCGCGGTGGAACACTTCGGCTGGCTCACCGGCCCGCAGATGATCGACGGCCTGGCGCTGGGCGAGACCACGCCAGGGCCGCTGATCATGATCGTCACCTGGGTTGGTTATATGGGCGGCGTAACCAAGAACGTACTCGCCGACCCCATTGCGGCGGGACTCGCGGGCGCGACGGTGGCGACCTTCTTCACCTTCCTGCCGAGCTTCTGGTTCATCATCGCCGGCGGGCCGCTGATCGAGTCCACACGCGGCGAACTCAAATTCACCGCGCCGCTCACCGCCATCTCGGCTGCCGTCGTCGGCGTAATTCTCAATCTCGCCGTCTTCTTCGCCTGGCACACCTTCTGGCCCAAGGCGACGCCAGTGGCGCCCTTCGGCGGATCGTTCGACGCCCTGCCGGTCGCCATCGCCATCGCCGCCTTCCTGGCCTTGTGGAAGTACAAGCAGGACATCATGCGGGTGATCGGCGTTTGCGCTCTGCTGGGTCTGGCGCTTTCCTTCGCGCGATGATCCTCCCCGCCGGCATCGCACCCGAAGCGCGCCTGCTACTGCTCGGCCGTGCGTTGCGAGCTTTTTGCGACGGCTGCGTCGCCATCCTGCTACCGGCCTACCTGTTGGCGCTGGGTATGGGGACATGGGAAGTCGGCGTCATCAGCACGGCGACCCTGTTCGGCTCGGCCCTGTTGACCTTGGCGCTGGGCCGCTGGGGCCACCGCTACGATCCGCGCCTTCTGCTGCTCTCCGCCGCCTGTCTGATGTGCGCCACCGGCTTGCTGCTGGCCGGTCTGAGCGACTTCTGGCCGCTGCTGCTGGTCGCCCTCGTCGGCACCATCAACCCGAGTTCGGGCGATGTCAGCGTCTTCCTGCCGCTCGAACATGCGCGGCTGTCCGCCGCCGCGCAGGGCGAGGCGAGGACGACGCTGTTCTCGCGCTATACCTTTGTGGGGGCGGTCTGCGCTGCGGTCGGCGCGCTGGCGACGGGATTGCCCGACCTCCTGAGCGGCTGGGGATTCGACCGACCGACAGCGCTGCGCGCGATGTTCGTCGGCTATGGCCTTGTCGGTGCGCTCGTCTTCCTGCTTTATCGCCGCCTGCCCGCTGCGGCGGCGCATGAAGCAGCCGCCAAGCCGACACCGCTGGGGCCGTCGAAGCGCACCGTGTTCAAGCTCGCCGCGCTGTTTTCGCTCGACGCCTTCGCCGGCGGCTTGGTGCTTAACACCTTGCTGGCGCTGTGGCTGTTCGAGCGCTTCGGCCTCTCGCTCGCCGCAGCCGGCGCTTTCTTCTTCTGGGCCGGCCTGCTCACCGCCGCCTCGCAACTGGCGGCGCCCGTCGTCGCCCGTTGCGAGGCCTGCTCAACACCATGGTGTTCACGCACATCCCGGCCAATCTTGCGCTGATCCTCGGTGCGCTCGCGCCGAGCCTCGAATGGGCGCTGGCCCTGCTGCTGATCCGCGCCCTGCTCTCGCAGATGGATGTGCCGACACGGGCCGCTTTCGTCATGGCGGTGGTCACGCCGCCGGAGCGCGCCGCCGCTGCGAGCTTCACTGCCGTGCCCAGGAGCCTCGCCGCCGCCGCCGGCCCGACGCTCGGCGGCGCGCTGTTCGCCGCCGGCTGGCTCGCTGCGCCGCTGGTGGCCTGCGGCGTGCTGAAGATCGCCTACGACCTGGCGATCTGGCGCGCCTTCCGCCGCGTCAAGCCGGCGCACTAAAACTCGGCGCGACCGGAGGGAATCCATTTTCGGGACTGGCGGCTGCCTATAATTTGCCCGCACGACCTCAAACAAAATGTCTTCTAACGGACAATCGATGAACCCCGACAATCTATCCGCATGGTCGCACGATCACGCCTTCAACCCCGGAAACCGGGCCGCCGAGCGCGGCACCCGTCTGGTGATGTGGATTACCGCCGCGACGATGGCGATCGAAATCGTCGCCGGCTGGTGGTTCAATTCGATGGCCCTGCTGGCGGATGGCTGGCACATGAGTTCCCATGCCTTCGCCATCGGCATGAGCGCCTTCGCCTATGCCGCCGCAAGAAAGTACGCCAACGATCCCCGGTTTGCCTTCGGCACCTGGAAAATCGAGGTGCTGGGCGGTTTTGCCAGTGCCATCTTCCTGTTGGGCGTCGCCCTGCTCATGGTGGTGGGGTCGGTCGAGCGGATTCTGTCGCCGCAGCCGATCCACTATCAAGAGGCGATTGTGGTTGCCGTGTTCGGCCTGATCGTCAATATCGTTTGCGCCCTGATACTGGGCCGGGCGCATGACCACGGCCATGGGCACGACCATCATGACCACGATCATGGTCATCGCCATGATCACCACGATTTGAACCTGAAATCGGCGTACCTTCATGTCATCGCCGATGCGGCAACCTCGGTGCTGGCGATCATCGCCCTGATCGGCGGTTGGATATACGGCTGGTCATGGCTCGATCCCGTCATGGGCATTGTCGGCGCGGTCCTCGTCGGGGTGTGGGCAAAAGGTCTGATCGCCGAAACCGGCAAGGTGCTGCTGGATCGCGAGATGGATCATCCGGTCGTCGATGAAATCCGTGCGGTGGTGGAGGCTGACGCTACGCGCCTGACCGACCTGCATGTCTGGCGCGTCGGAAAGGGCGCCTACGCCTGCGCGCTGAGCGTCCTTACCCACGATGCCACGCTGACGCCGGCCCGGATTCGCGAACAGCTCGCCATCCATGACGAGATCGTCCATAGCACCATCGAAATTCAGGTGCTCGCGGACCCGACCGGAACCGGCGCGGCGAAACTCGGCACTGGCGGCACGGCGGACGGCGGCGTTTGAGTAACAATACGTCTCCCATCGACAACGCGCGCCCGGCGCACGCCGCACCGCGCCACCCCTTATGGAAATCCTGCTGCTGATCGCCCTCATCCTGCTCAACGGCGCCTTCGCCATGTCCGAGATCGCCCTCGTCACCGCGCGCCGCGCGCGTCTGGCGCGGCTTGCCGAGGACGGCGACGGTGCTGCTGCCGTCGCCATCGCGCTGCACGACGATCCGACGCGCTTTCTGTCCACCGTGCAGATCGGCATCACTTCCATCGGCATCCTCAACGGCATCGTCGGCGAGGCGGTGCTGGCGGCGCCGTTGGCGACTTGGCTGCACGGGCTGGGACTGGAAGCCGAGGCCAGCGGCATCTTCGCCACCGGCCTGGTGGTGGTGGTCATCACCTATGTGTCCATCGTCGTCGGCGAGCTGGTGCCCAAGCGCATTGGCCAGTTCAATCCCGAGGGCATCGCCCGGCTGGTGGCGCGGCCGATGCGGCTGCTCGCCCTGTTCACCCGGCCGTTCGTGCGCCTGCTGTCGCTGTCCACCGATTCGCTGCTGCGCCTGCTCGGCCAGCGCGAACAGGCCGGACAGGGCGTCACGGAGGAGGAAATCCACGCGCTGATTGATGAGGGTTCGGAATCCGGTGTCATTGAACGGCGCGAGCACGAGATGCTGCGCAATGTCTTCCGCCTCGACGACCGCCAGATCGGCTCGCTGATGATTCCGCGCGCCGACATCGTCTATCTCGACGTCGAGCGTCCGCTGGAGGAAAACCTCAAGCACGTCGCCGAATCGGAGCACTCGCGCTTTCCCGTCTGCCGCAGCGGCTTGCACGATCTGCTGGGCATCATCAACGCCAAGCAATTGCTCAACCGCACCCTCAAGGGTGGCATCGGCAACCTCGCCGCGCAATTGCAGCCGGCGGTCTACGTGCCCGAATCGCTGACCGGCATGGATTTGCTTGGCCACTTCCGCGCTTCCGGCACACAGATGGTGCTGGTGGTGGATGAGTATGGCGAGATTCAGGGCCTCGTCACCTTGCAGGACGTGCTGGAGGCCGTGACCGGCGAGTTCAAGCCGCGCAACCAGGAGGACGCCTGGGCGGTGCAGCGCCAGGACGGTTCCTGGCTGCTCGACGGCCTGATCCCGATCCCCGAACTGAAGGACCGCCTGGAACTGAAAGCCGTGCCCGAAGAGGACAAGGGCCGCTACCACACGCTCTCCGGTCTGATGATGTGGCTGCTCGGCCGCCTGCCGCAGACCAGCGATAGCGCCGAGTGGGAGAACTGGCGGCTGGAGGTGGTGGACCTCGACGGCAAACGCGTGGACAAGGTGCTGGCGAGCCGCCTGCCCAGAACCGAGACGCCATCCGACGCCGCCGACTGAGCCGGCCAGCGCGCAAACTCGGCGTGACCGCAGGGAATCCTTTTTCGGGATCAGCGGGACGGCGAACGACGCAGCGCTACAGGCAACCCGCCCTGGCTTGCCAGTCCGCGACAAAACCAAGGTCCAGCAACGCGTTGCCGGTCAGGGCACCGAGGTAGTACAGGTGGCTATTGTCGGACGAGATGCCGAGATAGGCCTGGCTTTGCGGATAGTAGCGATAGCGATACGGTGGCGCGGACAGCGAGGCGCTTTGCGGTGGCGCAAGGTAGCCCGGATAGGTGGTTTCCGCCCAGGCGTAGAGGCAGGACTCCTGCGTGGAAGTTGCCGCTGGCAAGGCCTGCCAGATGTCGGCGATGGGGGATGCCGTAGCGCTGTTGCCGAGATAGGGCAGGCCGAACATTTCCTCAATGGTGCGCAGGACGTTGTAGTGGTCTACGCGCTGCGCGCTGGTGCCCGGCTTGACCATGGCGCCGAGCAAGAGCGTCGGGATGCGATTCTGCTCGCTATCGTTGTCTTCGTCCCAGGTGACGATCAGCAAGCTGTTGTGCGTCATGGCCCACTGCGCATAGGCGTCGATGTTCTGCGCCAACCAGGTGTCGCCCTCTGCGATGCTGCCGTCGTGCATGCCGTTGTTCATGTCCGGAATCACCAAGGCAACGCTGGGCAACTGGTTGAAATCTTGTGGGAACGCGGTGAAAGGCTGGTTGTAGGCGGCGAGGTTGCTCCAGTTGGCCACCGGGTTGTGCTTGCGCACATAGGCGCCACGGATACAGCCTTTGTAGCCGGCGGCGGGCATGGACTCGGCGTAGCTCATGAAGCTGAATCCCCGTCCCAGCAGCGCGCTGGCGAGATTATCGCCGCTGAGGTCGTAAGGACAGGCATTGCTGTCGATGCCCTGAGTGTCGCCGGAAAACAGGGCGATGTAATTCGGCTGGCTGGGATGGGTCACGCCATAGGACTGGGTGAGCAGCATTCCCTTCGCGGCGAGTGCGTTGATGTAGGGCGCGTCCGGGTTGCCGATAATCTGGCTGTAGGCATGGTTTTCCGCGATGACGATAACGATGTGATCGGGGCGGGGCAAGGCCTGGGCGATTGCGGACAGCAACAGTCCGCACGACAGGAGCAAGAGGTGGCGCAGTAGTGGCATGGCGGGTATTCCGACAGTGGGTGCGCTTGCGCGCGAACCGTGGCGGATGACACTCCCGCCACGCACACGGCACTTTAGCGCCGCGCAATTAACGGAGGCTTAAGAAACTCGGCGTGACCGCAGGGAATCCCATTTTCGGGACCGGTGGGACGGCAACCGGCGAAAAAAATCCCCGCCGGAGCGGGGATTTTTGCAGGGAGGACGCGGCTTAGTGGACTTCTTCCCAGCCGGTGATCATCGCCTTGAGGTGCGCGGTCAGCGTGGCGCCGGCAGTGATCAGGTAGACGTGGGCAATGAGGAAAGTGAGCATCAGGAAGGCGCCGATGGTATGACCAGTGGCGACCCACTCCAACGACAGGTTGCCGAGTCCCCAGGCTGCCCACTGGTCGTAAAACAGGTAGAGCCAGCCGGTGATCCAGAGCAAGGGGCTGATGAACAGCAGGACGCCCAGATAAGCCAAGCGTTGCAGCGGGTTGTGTTTCGACAGTTGCGTCTGGCGGTGGGGATGCGGAGCGTTCTTGAAAATGCCCGACAGGTAGTACTTGATCATCGCCACGACATTGGTGGTGGTGGGAACGTACTGCCGCCACTCGCCCGTGGTGATATGCCAGAAGATCGCGAAGATCCACAGTCCGACCAGCGTCCAGGCAGCGGTGGTGTGATAGAGCACCGCTTTTTCGAAGCCGAAGATGGTGTAGGTGCCGTGAATATCGAAGGCGGTAAGCATCAGGAAGAGGATCAGACCCGCCTGCGCCCAGTGCCAGAATCGTTCGAACTTCTTGAAGATGTAGATTTTTTCGGACATGTGAATTCTCCTTAGCCCTTGCGTGCCGCGACAATGCGGATCAAGCCGTGGCCCAGCACCCCCAGCAGGGTCATGAAGACGAGCGCCCAGCCGACGGTGTCCACCAGCTTGTTGTTGTGTTGGGCCGGCATGTAGATGCCGTCGATACCCTTGAGGCGCCCTTCCTTGTTATGGCATTCGGTGCAGCTCAGCGCCTTGTCCTTCGCTGCCACCATGTGGGTAGTCGGCCAGTACATCTCGGTTTCGATGAAGTCGACCTTGCCGGAGAACGGTGCGCCGGAATTCTTCATGCCCGTTTCGATGGCCTTTTCCCAGTTGAGATTCTTCCAGAAACCCGTGTCGTCGTTACCGGCGGTGTGCGGGGTCACGAGCGTCTGGTTAACCGGATCGTAAGGCTGCTTGCCGCGCATGATCTTCATCGGCCAGATCAGCGACTTGCCATCGGTGGAGCTGCCGCCGATGCGATTGATCTGCGTGGGCTTGTCGCCTTTCTCGACCTTGTCACCGAGCAGGGTGTACTTCACTTCGCCGTTGAACCAGCGATACTCCGGCTTGACATTGGTGCCCATGACAAAGTCGCCCTTGTGGGAGGCATAGACCACATGGCCGTGCTCGTCCTTCTTGGAGAACTGCTTGCCGTCCTTGTCGAGCTTGCCAGCGGTTGACCAGTCCCAAACCATCTTGGTGGGAACACCGCCACGGGCGAACTCGGGAATGTGACAGGTCTGGCAGGCCACCTTTTTGGCATGGTGATTGAGGCGCTCGGCCTGCTTGGCTTTCTTGTGCGGCGTATTGTCGTGGCAGGCGACACAGGTGGCCGGATTGCCCTGCTTCTCCTTGCCGCGAATGTGCGCGCCGCCCTTGTCGATGGCCGTAGGCGTGTAGCGACTACCGGGGACATCGTGGCTCGACGTCTTGTGGCAGGTGCCGCAGGTGAAATCGAGACCCTCGGCATCCATGTGGATATCGACTGCGGCCGTCGGTGCGGCCAACGAGGTATCCATGTCGCCATGCTTGACGCCGTCGCCGCCGCCGCCGCTGAAGTGGCATGCGCCGCAGGTGTCGCGGCTGGTCTTACCGACTTTTTGCGCCACATTGCTCAGATCGACCGGCTTGAGCATCTTGCCGGACCCCGGCGGCAACTCGATCGGCGCACCGACCACCGGGTTGCCCGCCAAACCGGGCGGTTTGGAGTAGGTGCCCGTCGTATCGTGACAGACTACGCAGTCGACGTTCTCTTCATTGCTGAAGTCGAAGTTCTTGTCCTTCCAGCCATAACCGACATGACAGGCAGTGCAAGCGGCGTAATTCGACGGGATCGAGATGCAGAAATTGTTGATGACGTTCTTCTTGCCCAGCCGCTGCTGGTTCTCGGGATTCATGAATTCCCAGGTCCAGTGCTTGGTGCGGTGCACCTGACGAGCGGCCTCCGTATGGCAGGAGAGGCAAGCCTTGGTCACTTCGGGGCCGGACTTGAACTGCTGTTGCAGCTCTTTGAACTTGGTATGGTCGGCGGTGGAATTGAGCTTGACCGGCGCGTCGTTGGCACTGGTCAAGCCAGCAATTGGCAGCAGCAGCAAAGCCGCCGCCACGGCTATGGCAAATCGTTTACGCAGCATGATGCCCCCCTGTTTTTTAGCTTACGTCGGGGCAATCTAATCTTCTGATGACGGCATGACCATTACCCATAGGAGTTATACGGTTTACAAAGTCGGATGCTATGCTTGCGTGAATAGAAATTTTCCATGTGAGGAGAGTCGCCATGAGATTGCATACCACCCTACCACTGCTGGCCACCATGCTGTTTGCCGCGTCAGCCCAGGCTTACGACGCGGACTGGAAACGCGGCCGCATCTACTACCGCAGCGTGTGCACATCCTGCCACGTCGCCTCGCCCATCGGCCAGATCAATCCGAGCGCCAAGACCAAGGCGGAGTGGGCCGCCTACTTCCAGGCCGACAAGCACGCCAAGGGCAAGGAAACCGTGAAGCAGTACGTCAGCAAGGACTACCGCGCCAAGATCAAGGCCAGCAACAAGGCGGCCGAGAAATTCGCCGACGTGCCCGAGCAGGATTTGTTCGAGGACGTGAGGTTCTTCCTGCAACGCGGCGCCAAGGACGGCGAGAGCCCCGCCAGCTGTAGCTAAAGGACGACCCGCATGCCCGGCCAATTGGTGCCGGGCACATTTCTCGTTGCCGCTGCGCATATCAGGGGAGCATAACCATGGCAAACGGCTGGCTGGACGGCTTCAAAGCCGATTACGAAAAGATTTTCGTCGAGGAGTGGTCGCCTTATGTTGGTGCCATTCTGTTGGTGCTGATCATCGCCGCCCTGATGATCAACGGCTTGTTCTGGGGTGTCTTCGGCGGTGTGCGCTACTGGGGCGACCAGGTGAATCACCTGATCGGTCTTGCGCCGCTCATTGGCGTGCCGCAGCCCGACGAGGGTTTTCTCACCCAGCGTATGTCCCTGATGAATATCATGCTGTTGCTCGGCGCCTTCAGCGCGGCACTGATCTCGCGGCAGTTCCAGCCCAACCGCCCGCCGAAGCTCGAACTCGTCTGGGCCGCGCTGGGCGGCACGCTGATGGGTCTCGGCGCTTCGCTCGCCGGCGGCTGCACGACCGGCGGCTTCTTCAACCCCGTACTGCACTCCTCGCCGGCCGGCTGGACGATGTGGATCGGCCTGCTCGCCGGTGCGGTGATCGGCCTCAAGCTGCTGCTGTGGACGCTCGAACACATTGAGTGGGGCATGCAGGCGCCGCCCACGATCAATGTGCCGGAAGGCGCTACCCGCTACTACCCATTCGTCGGCCTTGCCGTCGTCGGCGGCGTGCTGTTCTGGGCGGCCAGCTGGTATGCCTCGCCCGATTCGGTGCTGGTGACGCGCGCCATCATCGTGCTGCTCGGCTTTTGCATCGGCTTCGTCATGCACCGCGCCCGCCTGTGCTTCGCGCGCGCCTTCCGCGAGCCCTTCATGACCGCCGAAGGCGACATGACCAAGGCGGTGATCCTTGCGCTTGCCATCGGCATTCCCCTCGCCGCACTCCTCTTCGAAAAGAAGGTGATCGACCCCTACATCGCCATTCCGCCGACCTTCTGGATCGGCTCGTTGCTCGGCGGCCTCGTCTTCGGCATCGGCATGATCTTCGCCGGCGGCTGTGCCTCCGGCTCGCTCTGGCGCATGGGCGAAGGCCACGTCAAGCTCTGGGTGGCAATGTTCTTTTTCGCCTGGATGGGCTCCACCGCCAGCGCATTGCTGAAGAAAGCCGGCATTACCGCCCTCGACGCGGACAACGTCGAAAACTTCGAAGTGACGGCCGTCGGCTATCAAGCCTTCTGGCCCGACCTCATACCCGGCTGGGGCTGGTCGCTCCTGCTTGGCGGCACCCTGCTGTTAGCCTGGTACGCCTTCGTACGCTATAACGAATCCACCGAAAAATTCACGGTGATCTGAAGGAGATCGAGATGAAACGCAAACCCCTATATGTCGCCCTGGCACTCGCAGCGTTCGCATTCGCGCCGCTGACCTACTCTCCCGCGACCCTGGCCCAGACGGCCGCAGTACAGCCTAAAGAGGGTTGGTACAAGCACCTCGTCGAGTTCGACCAAGTCAAACCCCACGCCGAGCTGCCGAAAGACGACAAAGCCGCCCTCTTGATCGA
>Ga0209262_10000126_pt1 | contig 45007 bp, 31 predicted proteins | sample Lowcelwee11metaG_FD_187171 | JGI IMG/M metagenome (GOLD analysis project Ga0209262, IMG submission 187171) | Freshwater pond sediment microbial communities from the University of Edinburgh, under environmental carbon perturbations - Low... | ecosystem: Environmental > Aquatic > Freshwater >... | reverse complement strand
CAAATATATTTGAGAATACAAGTTAAATCAGAAATATTAACAACACAAACAAATCAAGTTGTATCATTGTTTGAAATCAGAAACTCAAATCTCATTCATCAAATAATAAAACTCAAATCTCATTCATCAAATAATAAAACTCAAATCTCATTCATCAAATAATAAAACTCAAATCTCATTCATTGATTTTCAAATTATAATACCAAATACTTTAAATATATTTCATCTTCAAATATATTTCATCTTCAAATATATTTCATCTTCAAATATATTTCATCTTCAAATATATTTCATCTTCAAATATATTTGAGAATACAAGTTAAACCAGAAATATCATTAACACATAAAAAATCAAATGATTAATAATCATTTGATTTTTGATATTCTATGTGATTTTATATATTAATTTTTTATTTCTCCAACATACTTTACATACCATCAAAATACATTTACATACCAACATTAATATCATTCCCATCACGCATTATCCCACGACCCTGACTATATCTTATCAAAACAGGGTTATGAGGTTCTTCCAAAGAATCAGCATAATGAACATACGCAACACTAGTCTCTTGTTGACATTCAAGTTCTCTCGATATCAGAATATCTTTCTTTTCATTCAAAGATTCATCAAAACTTGACAATCCATGATATCTTAACATAATATCAATGTCAATCTCACTAACTCCCATCAAATCTCTCCATCTCTGCAACTGATAAATTTCAGCTTGATTCCTTAATATTTCATTAATGCAATTTTTCCTAGTTATTTTTACTTCTAATTCATCAAAAGTTACAGCAAAAGTACAATCCATATATATTTTTCTCAAATTAGTATCATTCTCCTCATTCAATTTATTCACTGATAAAATACTATATGTAATCACAGGAAAACAACTAATACCTATTAACTTTTTCATCAACAAAGAAGTAAAATACCGATAGATATATCGAATCACAGGTACATTCATTGAGTAATTCTCAGAAATATTATCTTCTTCATTCGCAACCATATCTCTCAATTCAAATGGAGAATATGTTGACAACAAAGTGTACATGTCTATCATATTCGAGTCACATTCAATTCGATGTGTTTCATAAATGTTTAATGAACTATATTTGTTACAATTATTTGATATTGTGGGTTTAAGTTCATATCTACTTTGACTTTCCTTGGTTGCTACAGTTCTCATTCTTAATACAGAAAATACATCATCTCTTGCTTGAAAATATAATCCCAACTGACGTTTCAAAACATCAATAAGTTCACCTCTTAATTCATTCTCTTGATCAGAATTCAATTCATCATTATTTTTCATTGTGTTTCCTAAATATTTTGCCATTTCCTTTAGTTCTGACAAAGGTAAATCAATCAACTGTTCATTATTTATTTTTTTAATACCTGATGTAACGTGGGAATCATACATGTCTAAGACTGAATTCAATAAAATACCTTCATTCGACGAATAACCCATACCGTTCCAATACTGAACATGTTTTTTAATTTCATTTGCTTTGAGTTTGTAAAGTACAGCGCGATACCATTGTTGTTGACAATCTAATATTGATGCAATGTATGTATATGGCATAGCTACTGTTGGAGGAACCTGAGGATATATTTTATCGTTCAAATAAGATTGGAGAATTTCTTTGAGATCAGATAAATCCATTGGTAATAAATTATCAAGTGAATATGTGTTACGTTCGATCGACACATTTATTTTATTTTTGTTATGAGCGATAGATCTCGTAGAAATTATATTTGCTGGTGATTTTAACAAATGAGATTCTGATAAATCAGATAAACTACCAGAAGCTTCAATATCATCAGCTATTAGTGTATATGTTGTTTTTGAAAGCTTAACATCATCAAGTAAAACATCAATTGAATATTGTTTGATACCTCGCTGCAACATTTTTAGTTGATGTCAAAATTAAAATAAGAAGATTGATCTTTGATTCTTAAAATTAATTAATTATTTAATCTGTTTCCTAAGTTAATAATTTAAAATTGAGATGTTTACATATGTGAAGTTCAATTTGATGGATCACTTCTGGTTGTTCATCAAAATATTTCTTTGATTTTTTTCTGATTAATTTACCTGCGATCCATAAACAAGTTTTCATCAATAAAAATTTATTGTTTTTTAATCGTAGTTTTGAGTAAATATTCAAAGCTAATTTTACTTGTAATTCACGGGAACACTTTGATTCAAAATAATCTCTGGTTTCTTTTGATACAGAGTTTGACAAATTAAATTTGAAGAATTTGGGATTGACAAACTCACTAAAATAAGAACTCTGAAGCAACTCAGTTGTTGTTGGTCTTTTTTCAGGTGATATGAATAACATAGGTAACAGAAACTCACGAAAATTCGCATATGATACAGATGACCATTTTGATGGTAAAATAACAGGTAAATAAGGATCTTTAGTTTTACAAACAAAATTCGGTAAATCGGGTCCACCAGGATGTCGAGAACCCCAATCGATTAAAACATTAACATGGCGCTCATCGATATTTGGAACGACTTTGTTTTGATCAGGTATGAATGTGATACCAAATGCTACTTCAAATAAAGTGCATCCAAGAGCCCAAATATCAACAGGAAATGACCACTGTTCACCAAACTGTTCGATACTTCGATATCTCAATGTTCCCGTATAACCTTCTCTGGGTGATGTCAGAAAAAAAGATAAACCTAAATCTGCTAATTTTGGTATATTTTTAAACAACAAGACATTTGAACTTTTAATGTCACCATGAATTATTCCATTGAGATGCAAAAGGTGTAATGAACAAACAAGTATAAATGACCATTTCTTTAGTTTTGATAATGAAACTTCTTTATCTTTGAGTTTCTTAATGTAGCTTCGAAGTGAAAGAGATGCGAGTGGCATCACGATATGAAGCTTTGATGATTTTACATATGTACCAAGAATCGGAGTTAGATACTGCGAAGAAATAGATTTCATGAGAATCACTTCATTCAAACATCGAATACCTCGCTTTCCAATATCTATTTGTTTAACTGCCACTTTTGTTTCTCCTAATGTTGCTTCATAAACTGTTCCATAACCACCAGAACCTATTTCATCTCCGATTTTAATTTGAGATTCGATGTCCATTTCAGGTGATCAGGATTTTGTTCATAAATTTGTTTGAGACAAAACAAATTTATGGAAAATAAATAATTTTTTTCTTTTGTATTATTACTTTGATACATCCAACATTTTAAATCATAAAAAACTTTAATCTAAAAATCAAGCAGAAGGAACATTCCAAAGAATCATACATTTAGCCAAATTAGCTTTCACTGTTCTAATCTTATTTCCAATCATAAATTTATGTATATCTTCTAATGTGCGATTTTGTATTTCCAAACATAAATTATTAATATTAGTTAACCATTCAATAAACTCAAGAGGTAAATCATCATTAAATAACGATACTGGTATTTCATCACTTTGTATGCCTTCGATCACTTGTGTTAACAAATCTAATATCGTTCGATCAGAATCTCCGAGGAAACCTTGTGCGACAACATATCTTTCAGAATTAGCAGGTCTTGATGTAACAGGTTTAATCAATGAAACTGAATCAAAACAACAAGATAACAAAAATAAAAGTTGACCAGATATTTTTGAGTTTGCTTCAAAAATACTAAAAACAAAGTTACCACCAATTCTTAGTATCGATAATGTAACAATTATAGTTAATATATTAGGAATTAAGTTTAGTTTTTCCATGTTACGTACATCACTTTCTGATTTTGGTGATACAACGATATCACTGACAACCAAATCAATTGAATTACCATCTCTCTTTGTTTCTGAAATTATATATTTCCAATTTGTTAGAATGTTTCCTGTTCCATCGTTCCCATAAAGAATATCAAATCTTGACATATCAATGTTTTCTCGAACGTAATCTAATGTTTTTTTCAATGTTAATCCGTAACCAACTGCACCTGGTCTGCGAAACTGAAGATACTCAGTGAATCCACCAGGTCCACCTCCAATATCAAGGAAAAGAAAAGGACCTGGTGTCTGAAAATTAAGAAAACCACCAGTATGTAAAGAAAAATTAAATAAAGCATCAAGGTTTGCTAGTTTCATTGCAGATCGGTTAATAAAAGGACCTGAACCGATATTCTCATATTCATTTGTAACTTTTCTTGCTCTTCGATATTCAATGGAAGATGAATCACTTATTTTTTTCTTCAATCTATCATTTTCTTCGTATAATCTCTTCGCACAAAAAATAACATCGATGTCCCGTTGACGCGATAATTGTATTTGAGGAGACTTTATTTCTCGTATTGTGTTGATGTAAGTAACGGGAATCTGTTCACAACACGGATCTGCACTTGTTTCTTCGTACGTTGGATCCATATTTTATTTCTTTGAATTTTATCATTTGTTCAATGATAAAATTGATCAATTTATGTATTTCTCTTCATTACAAAAATGGAAGCACGTGAGATACATAGATATGCTGGAAACCTACGAAAAAAATATGAAAATACCAACGTTACTTCATTGAAAGCCAAAATTTCTCGTCAAACTCAAATTGAAAATGAATATATCCAACGATATGTGATGAGGTGTTCTTTTGATAAGGTGCGTTCTGTGTTTCAATCAAAACACAAAGTTAATGCTGAACAAATCAAATTTTATCTTCAAAAACAGTTTTATAATTCAAATGTATTGGCTTCTCTCATGTGTTTGTTTCCATCAGTGTTTACTTTGTTCAATGGACGTATACCAAACAATGATAAAATAAGATGGTTCTTTGATACATTGACTCTTCATAAGAGTGGTTCTGATGGTGCAACATTTAAAATAGGACTTGATAACATTTCAGATATTTTTCTTGTTAAAGTATGTGACGCACCAAGCGACGCTACACACGAATTATTCATTGGTATTCATTTGAATCGTTTGAGATCGAAAATATTAAATTTTCCTTTTTGTTTTGGTAATTTTTATTGTGGTCGATTCGTTTCAAATCGTGATACAAAACAAATATCTTGGTGTTCAGAGGACAATATGCAACAATATGTGTTATATGAAAACATTGCTCCTTCACTTTCATTAGAGCGATACTTAGAAAAACAAAGAACTTTACAAGAAATTGGTTCTTTATATTTACAAATATTATTATCGTTGGCTGTTGCTTATTCTGAATATGAATTTTGTCATTATGATTTACACTCAAGTAATGTTTTGATTCGAACATTATCAAACACAAATAGTTTTTCACTTGAATATATTTTCAAAAATAAATCATATAAAATAGATGCGAATGCCATTGCTACTATCATTGATTATACTCGGTGTCATATCAATGTTGGTGGAAAGCACTATGGACAATATTATCACAATGAATATGGTGTTTTTCCAGATAGAAGTAACCCAGTATTTGATGTTTATAAAATCACATGTTACATGCTTAATAAAATCAGAATAGGGCCCAATGAAAATGTTTATCGTAAAATGTTTCCATTGTTAAATTATTTTATTAAAAATCCTACTGATAAGTTTCTTCAACAAAATATCAATGATTATTATGTTTATCCAGAAGTAAACTTTGATCATGAGAAATACATAAAATTCGTCATTGAAACTTTGAACATTAACGTTTTTAGCAACAAACCAGCGTTAACATGTGATAATTTTGAATGTGACACTAAAAATGAAATTGAAAGTAAAATCGAAAAGAGTGATTCTTTACCTTCATTAATTGAATTGTATGATTCAAGTAACTATGATTATTTGGAACAATTATTTTATCGAAGAAACTTAGAGTATCGTCAGATACTCAATTCACATATCAATAGATATAATAGTATATATGAACTTTTGATTGGATTCAATAATACAATTAGTGATATAAGATATGTTTCTGATTATGATCCAGAAACAGTTTTGAATGATCAAGTTTTACTTTCAGTGTATCAGGAACAAATAAGTAACTTACAACAATTGAGTAATTTAATCAAAGATTTTCATTTATATTCGAATGTGTTAATTGATTGGTACTCACACGTTGCTGACAATGATGAAATAGAATCAATGAAAATAAAAAAATCAAACATTGTAATGATTGAAAAGATTGAATCAGAAATGAGACGTAATTTTAAGATTGATCTTGAGAACTTGGATAATGAAACTAAAAATATGAGTTTAAGGAAAAAAATATCTGATGGATATAGAAATCAATTTAATTGGTATTTCTCTCGTGCACTTGCACTGGTTTCATAAATTTAAATTAAATTAATAATTTTGTAATGATATTAGTAATAGTGATTGATTCAATAATTTGATTCTAATTATAAACTTTAATTCGATATGTTATTTTTGTATGTCTTATTTTGACAACTAACATAAATAAGACATACAAAAATAACATGTTATAAACATTGAATCAATACTAAGTTATTTCTTAGGATTTTATACTCGATAAACCCATATTCAAAGAATGAATTTTTATCGTTGTTAAAATTCATACAATTTATCACATATTAAATAATTATTCAAAAATAATTATTTATTTTTGAATAATTTTCTCAGGTAAAATCTGGATATCTAATTAAATCAATTAAATTCGTTTTTTTCAAAGTTTTTTTCTAACTGTATAAAAATGAGTGAGATACAATCTTCCGAGTTCGATTTTTCGTTCGACAAGTGCAACGAAGAAGCGTACAAATGTAACTTCGTCAAAAAAGAGGTTCATGGAAAACTATCAGAGAAATTTCTTAAATGTGGTGGACTTGTTCTTCGTCAGAAAAAGCTCGGATCAAAGAAGGGATTCAAGGATCACTTCAAATCAATGGTTATTCGTAAAGAACCTTTTGTTCTTGGTGGATGCACCGAATTTGAAACTTGCATCAGTGCTGAGCAACTATGGAAGAAATGCAACGCTGTTCCAGGTGCGTTTTTGAGAAACATTCGCAACAAAGATGAGGATCTTCGTCTTTCACACTCTGCATTTGTTCTCTACTGGAAACCACTGTGTGTTCGTTTTGCTCTGACAAACGATGCTCTCTATGCAGTCTATGAAATCTGGCCCAGTAAGGATTGCTGGAACAAATGTAAGGACTTCTGTGATCCTAAACCCGAATGTGAACCAGTGGTACTTGAATGCCAAGAAAAGAAGTCGTGCTCTAAATCTAAGTCATGTTCCGAATCTAAGTCATGTGAGAACGTCCATGAAGCATGTTCCGACCATGTTCGTTATTATTGGGACAAAGATGCTGTCAAACATTATTATATTGATGTTGATGGTAAGAAAGTATTCATTAAGGAAGATGAGGATCACGAACTCCGATACGACAAGAAAGACAGATGCTACTACAAGGTCTGTGTTCGTGTCAAGAACCTTAAGAAGTGTCATAAGAAAAAATCTTGCAGTTCAAGCTCTTCTTCAAGCAGTTCAAGCTCTTCTTCAAGCAGTTCAAGCTCATCAAGCAGCTCCAGTTGCAGCTCAAGCTCTTCTTCAAGTTCTTCAAGCAGCTCATCAAGCTCGTCTACATCAAGATGCTGTGATAACAGAAGACTTTCATTTGTTTGTGTTAAGAAAATCGCAGTTCTCGGTGATTGTCTTCCTCTCAAGAACGTTCTTCATCTCAAGTTCCTCGTTGACAAGAAAGACGGAAGTATTTCTTGGCTCGTTAACGGTGTTGTCAAGCATGTTGTCAGTGACCTCGGTTACCCTGCTGCTGACATGGACCTTCTTGTTAACTATGGTGGAAACCCAAAGAGAGTATGCCTCGATCGTCTTAACTTCGGTTATCTCCATGGTGCTTACCTCGATCTTGCTCTCCCAAACAACGCTGACAGAGAGCACGTTAAAGCTTTGAACAACGAAAACAGCAGTCATCTCATGCCCATTGTTAACCTCAGTCAGTATCAAAATGTTTTTGCTGACAAACATGGTAAATTCAGATGCATGAAGAGATCACAGTTCGCTGTCTGTGGATATAAGAAATGTGAAGCTGAATTCGAACGTGGTCTTGAGACCAGAGTTCTTTCTCTTCATGCCAAAGCCATTTCTTGCTGTGAAGATTGTTTGTGTGACTACTGTGCACCTGATACACCAAAGGACTTCCTCTGTAAATGGAATGAAATTCTTGGTCGTTATTGCGGTTGCAATGCCAGAGATGAATGTTCGATTATTAACCTTGACGCTCAAGGACTCAATGCTATTTTCTCAATGGCTGAACCGATCAACTTCCCATTCTGGGTTACAATTGCTGACTCTAGTTTCAACACTATTTATGACAACAGAGAAAACCCTGTTGATGGTGGTGCTCGCTCAGAGTTTATTCTTGCACTCATTAACTGTGATGCCACTCTTGAGACAACTCTTCTTATCAATGATGTTCCAACTCGCGTCATCTACTGGGTTAAGAAGGTATGCTGTGATGGACAAACCAAGTACATCCGATTCGGCAGACCAGTTGTTGCTTAATTTGACAAACAATTATATTAGATAAAGATATATATTAATTTTATCATATGATATCATATGATAAAATTAATATAAGTGAGAGATTCATATAAATTAACTAATATTATTTGATTATTTCTTTTGTTTCTTCTTTGTTGACGACACCAACATTTTTTCTAATTCTCGAACCACATCTGATTTTTCATTAAACTCAGGTTTTATTTCATATCTTTCAGTGTATATTTGTTCTGCAATGAGTTCAGGTTTTTCATTTTTTAATAACGAAAGAAAAGCATAATATCTATGTTTTTTATTCATGATGTGATTCTCAGTAAAATATTCGAGCCATATCCATGTTGTTGGAATCACCAAACGAAACCCAATATCACCAAGTATCTTTAATTCAATTTCTCTGATTGTATGAATTTTTAATCGAAATGAATCTCTTATTGTTTCAATTCTAATTGGAACAACATCTTCAAATTTTGATGCGATTAACAAACAAACTCCAATTAATTGACCATTTTGTATGCGATATTTTTGTTTGAGTTTTCGATATATAGCAAAAGTAAGAAATAAAGTTCTTTCATGTAATTCCCATAATTGGCAACATTCGATACAAAATAATAGATGTTTTATCGTTTGATAATCATCGTCATTTCTATTATTTTCAAGTGATAATCTCGAAGTCAAAAATAAAAGATACTCATCTTCATTTTTGACATTATGTTTATTTTCAGATTCACATGACATTTTCAACAAATAGATGATCTTTTGATATCGAACTAAATCAAATGAAAATCAAATAATATCAATTATTTGATTCAAATATAAATTAAATTTTCCAATGTTTAATCATGTTTTGTATGTCAATGGCAGGATATTTAATTTTATAATGTTTTCTTTGATATATCGAAGTATGAACAGAGATTGAATAATCATTGATACCAAGACACAAAAGAAAAGCAAAACAAGCTTCTCTATTTCTTTTGTCTGGATCTGATAACCTACCATGAGAAAAATATGTAAGATATTTTTGATTGAATTTTTCAACATCTATTAATCTATTTTGAAACATGTTAAGCATAGATAAATTTTTAACATCAAACTTTGAAACAGATTGTATTTTATTATCTGATAAATCCAATGCTGTTAAATTTTTAACATCAAACTTTGAAACAGATTGTATTTGATTACGCCTCAAATCTAATAATGATAAATTCTTAACATTAAACCTTGAAATATCTCGTATGTTATTATTCGATAGATCTAATACTGATAAATTTTTAACATCAAAATTTGAAACATTTCTGATTTTACATAAAAATAAAGTTAATTTTTTTAGATTTTTAACATCAAACTTTGAAACATTAATACCATTAACATCCAATCCCAAAGGTCCAATTGATAGACTTAATAAATTTTTAACATCGAATGTTGAAATATCTTTTATTGGATTATAATCAAGAACCAATTCTGATAAATTTCTAGGATTAAATCCAGTGATTCTTTTAATTTTATTCATATGTAAATTCAAATACGATAAGTTTTTAACATCAAATTTTAAAATATCGTCAATGTTATTGTAACTCAAATCTAATATTTTAACATTCTTCAAATTAATTTTTAATATGTCATCTGAAGTTAAACCATTACCCAATAAATTAAGTTCGATACATTCATCAGGTATTTCTTGATTTTTATATTTCCCTTGACTCCAATCAAGTTTCATGTTATATTTACAATGATCATTCATTGTAAATATAACATCATTTAATTTACTTTTGATTATATACAAAAATAACTCAAACTACAATTCTCCAAAATAAAGTTTCATCAGTCATTGTTTCAAATTGATTACTACTAACTCTGGTTATTTTGAATAACTGTCCTTCTCTTGCTCCGTAATATTGTGATATAGGATCATTAACAGATATTTTGGGTAAAACATTGACAGTTACCTTCATATTTCCTAAAACTTGTTTCTTTTCTTCTTCGCTCAACAAATCAAACTTAGGTTGTAAACAATGCTTAGTTACATTCGATACCAACATATATAAAATAAAATGTTGTATGAAATACGATGGATAGTTATTCAGTATATTTGATTTAAATTGTGTAGATATGTCATTCTCTGTTATCAATATTCCTTCACTGATACCAAGATTGTTCATTTTTCCAATAAAAACAGTTTCTGTTTCAACACCGTTCTTCTTTGCTTCAGGTTTTCTTTCTGCATAAAATACCAACACATTCTTTTCAGTTACGGTGTGAACATAAGTAGATGATAGAATCTGTCGATATGTTTTTCCTTCTTCTTTTTGTTTTTCTACGAGATACTCAACAAATTGATCAACTGAAGTTTCCAAGAGTTGTTCTTCAGAAGAAATATCATATCCTCTGTCTCTCATCATTTCTAATTGAGTTATTTTTCCTCGGTGCAGCAATCTGAAGTTCTCTTCCATTTGAAATCAATTAATTTTTCTGACGAGCAAAATTAATTACTAGTTCAAAAATGACAAGATACACGTTGTTACTAACCTTCTTTTTTTTCATATTCCTTTTGATTTTAGTAATATCAATTATTGTTAGTTGGAACAACGGATTAATCGGAAGTCCATGTTCTACATCAGGACATTGTCCTCATAACTTAACTTGTTCTTCAGAATTATGTTTGGTTCCCATTGGAGGTATTTGTAAATCGATAAATGATTGTACTACAGATGCTGCTGAGTGTCGTACCCTTGATGGTGGACCAAAAACATGTAATCGAAGAGCACATGGGCATTTAGGTGATATTTGTCCTTGTGTTTCTGGTTATGAATGTGACAGAGGAATATGTCGCAAAAAACTTGGTCAGGAATGTAAGAAATTCGATGAATGTGTGAGTGAAGCAAATACATGTAACGGTCGTTGTGAATATGACTCTGACATTGATGATTTGAGTACAACCAATGTTGATCAGCCTTGTGAAGAATCTGAAAGTAAAGGGTCACATGGTCATCATAGTTCTGGGTTAAATTCTGAGTCTCAATGTAAAGAAAAAAGTTCATTAACCGCTCCATCATCAAATAAATCAAATGATAAAAGTGATTCAAATGATAAAAGTGATTCATATTCAACTCAATCAACCAGTTCCAGTAGTTCATCAGAATCATCCAAACATAAAAAATCAAAGAATAAAAAAAAAGTCTAATTGAAACATTAACAAATAAATATTATGTTTCATTTCCTGTACATGATATAGCTGTAATTGATTCTGAGTTGATTGTTACATCTGAAAAAGGAATGATATATAATGTTGTTTTATCAAAAGAAATAAGAAGTACAACACCAATAATTAATCTTATTTCGTTTCAAGATAAAGTTGTTGGAATTACATCAAATGGTATTTTAGTTGAGAGAATACCAAATGATTATATTTGGATGTGGAGAAGAATAGATATTGCTCCATTAAATTGTATTTGGATTGACAAAAGTCAAGATGACAAATCTATGTGGGTTCAAACAAAAACATTCCATGGTTATTACATGACATTCGAAGATGATCATTGGATAATTTCAAAAGCTCAAGTTACGAAGGGAATAAGGAGATTCGGACCAACGAAATATAATTGGATCGAATATGGAAAAATAGTATTAGATTTTAGTGGGAGAACTTATGGTACAAGTGATATAATATTTAGTTCAAACTATATTGTTTCATTGAATAATGATATTGATGTTGTGAGATATTATTCTGAATTGATAACAGCAAAAAACATGTAAGATTCATTTTATGTTTGATTTGATGTTTGGTTCGAGATTATGATTTGAATTTTTTATAATAAAGGTGACACAACTAAATTATTTGTGTTGTTTGATTTGTTTTTCTGATTTAACTTGTGTTCTCAAATATATTTGAAGATGAAATATATTTGAAGTATAGAATAATAATTTGAAAATCAATGAATGAGATTTGAGATTCTGATTTTGAATCAAACAATGAATGAGATTTGAGTTTCTGATTTGAATCAAACAATGAATGAGATTTGAGTTTCTGATTTGAATGAATTAATGAATGAGATTCGAGTTTCTGATTTGAATCAAACAATGAATGAGATTCGAGTTTCTGATTTGAATGAATTAATGAATGAGATTTGAGATTCTGATTTCAACAATGATTGATTTGAGATTCTGATTTCAACAATGATTGATTTGAGTTTCTGATTTCAACAATGATTGATTTGAGATTCTGATTTCAACAATGATTGATTTGAGATTCTGATTTCAACAATGATATAACTTGATTTATTTGTGTTGTTAATATTTCTGATTTAACTTGTATTCTCAAATATATTTGAAGATGAAATATATTTGAAGTATAGAATAATAATTTGAAAATCAATGAATGAGATTTGAGATTCTGATTTCAACAATGATATAACTTGATTTATTTGTGTTGTTAATATTTCTGATTTAACTTGTATTCTCAAATATATTTGAAGATGAAATATATTTGAAGATGAAATATATTTGAAGTATAGAATAATAATTTGAAAATCAATGAATGAGATTTGAGATTCTGATTTCAACAATGATTGATTTGAGTTTCTGATTTCAACAATGATTGATTTGAGATTCTGATTTCAACAATGATTGATTTGAGATTCTGATTTCAACAATGATATAACTTGATTTATTTGTGTTGTTAATATTTCTGATTTAACTTGTATTCTCAAATATATTTGAAGATGAAATATATTTGAAGTATAGAATAATAATTTGAAAATCAATGAATGAGATTTGAGTTTCTGATTTCAACAATGATTGATTTGAGATTCTGATTTCAACAATGATTGATTTGAGATTCTGATTTCAACAATGATTGATTTGAGATTCTGATTTCAACAATGATATAACTTGATTTATTTGTGTTGTTAATATTTCTGATTTAACTTGTATTCTCAAATATATTTGAAGATGAAATATATTTGAAGTATAGAATAATAATTTGAAAATCAATGAATGAGATTTGAGATTCTGATTTCAACAATGATTGATTTGAGATTCTGATTTCAACAATGATTGATTTGAGATTCTGATTTGAGTTTGATCGACAATCGAATCAAGTTTGAGTTTCTAATTCCAAACAATAATATAAACTCATTTATATTATTGTTAATATTCCTGATTCACATCGTATTCTCAAATATATTTGAAAATGAAATATATTTGAAGATGAAATATATTTGAAGTATAGAATAATAATTTGAAAATCAATGAATGAGATTTGAGATTCTGATTTTGAATCAAACAATGAATGAGATTTGAGATTCTGATTTTGAATCAAACAATGAATGAGATTTGAGATTCTGATTTGAATGAATTAATGAATGAGATTTGAGATTCTGATTTGAATGAATTAATGAATGAGATTTGAGTTTCTAATTTCAAACAATGATACAACTTGATTTGTTTGTGTTGTTAATATTTCTGATTTAACTTGTATTTTCAAATATATTTGAAGTATAGAATAATAATTTGAATCACTGAATGAGATTTGAGTTTCTAATTTGAATCAAACAATGAATGAGATTTGAGATTCTGATTTCAAACAATGATACAAATATTTGTTTGTGTTGTTAATATTTCTGATTTAACTTGTATTCTCAAATATATTTGAAGTATAGAATAATAATTTAAAAATCAATGAATAAGATTTGAGATTCTGATTTTGAATCAAACAATATGCGCTACAATTTTATTTGACTATTATCAAATGGAATTCCCAACAGAACAACTTGGTGTTTCTGATTATCCAAGTGTGTGGCGAAAAAATAAAAAAGGTAGAAAAATAGTATCTGAATTACCTCTTTTATTTGTTGGTGCAATAGTATATCTGAATGTCTTTGCTTGGTTTGAAGTTATTCAAACCTACATCTATGAAGATGGGAGTGTAAAAAAGAAATTTACATACGCTCTTATCGCGACAATTCTATCTGTATTTCTCATTTTATTTTTCATTGCATTGAACAAAAGAATCAATTATAATAAATAAATTTATGTGTTATAATTTATCACATGATAAATTATAAATTCTTTATATTTCTAATTATATTTTAATTAAAGATCACTAGAGACATCTTCTTCTTCCTCATCAATCAATTCATTTTGTTCAGGTTTTTGATAAGCTGTTTCATATTTACCTACTTGTCTTAGTCCTAAATGAGTATTCGCACCAGCACCAGCCAAATAATTTGACAATAACTTTGTTGGATAAGGTTCCAAGAAGTTTCCAAAATTTGCTTCATCACCACAGTTTTTACAAACATAATTTGTTGCACTGTGATCCATCCCTGGAATCGTTCCACAAGTCTTACAATACATGGTCGTATAAGCATCAGAAGAATAACACATTCTATCGTTCAAAATATAAGCAGCACCATGAGATGCAAAAGCATCACGTTCCATGGTTCCTGAGCGCAAAGCTCCACCTACTGATCTACCACCTCTTGGTTGACGAGATAGAGGATTGTAATGCCCTCCTCCACCGCGTACCTGATATTTATCTTTGACATGATGTCGCAATGCTTGATAGTAGCAAGGACCAACGAACAAATGAGCTTCCATAAATTTACCATTAATACCTGATATCATTGGTTCATAACCATGTTCTTGATATCCATATGCTCTTAGTGTTCTCATAAATTCTTCGAGGTTAAATGGGCGGAATGGTGTTCCATCAACTATTTCACCCGTTAGAGTACCAAACTTAGACATGACAACTTCAAGAAGTTTACCAATAGTCATTCTCGATGCAATGCAATGAGGGTTAATTAAAATATCAGGTACAACACCATCAACTGTTCTTGGTAGCTTCTCTGCAGGTACGATTAAACCAACAGTGTTTTTCTGTGCATATCGACTTTGTCCACACCAGAGTTCTCTATATTTGAGTTCTTTACCTTGTAAATCATATTTTCTTCTCACATATACAATGTGACTTGGAACTGTACAACAATAAACGGGACCCGAATATCTATACCAAGATCCAACATATTTACTTTCTTTTCCATTTGCATCTTTCATAATTACTGAGAAACCTATTAGTTTCGATGCAGTAATTGAATGATAAATGGTACCTATCTTGACGTACATTCTATGATCAACAGTAACCAACAATGATGAATCTCCATTAATTTCTTCAAATAAAATCATTGGATCTTCGTTTAATCCTGATGTGATTTGACTCGGTTTAACAAATTTTGTTTCACCATTTTCAAGTGTTTTCAATTCTATTTCCATATTTAATTTTTCGATGGCAATCCAGCCATTAGCTGTTTCAATTTCATGTCCCGGTGCGTAACAAGCAACCTTATCTGCAATGCCGTAATCACGGACATCTCGTATTTTAACTTTGACTGATAAAGCTTTGTCGATTCTCGTGATAACAATTGAATGAACATAACCTTCTTCTCCTTGTCCAAGTGACAAATATAATGGTTTTTCTTTACCTGTAGATATAGATGTTTCAATAAAAGAAATAATAACATCATTTTCTCCTAGTTTTGTTCCAACTCTTGCAATTCCATTGTCATCAAGTGCATGGAAACGAAGTTTTTCACTTTCTTTCTTTATGTCAGGTTTACCAAATCTTTGTTTGATGTCACCTTCATCTTGTAGTGTGTGTCGATATGTGCTCCATTTCATCATTTTGAATAAACCTCGTTTGATTGATTCTTCATTGATAATACATGCGTCTTCTTGGTTGTACCCATAATAAGGTGCAAATGCGAGAATAACTTGTTGTCCGAATCCTATTTCATCGAGACCAAGTGCATCATATGTCTGTGTTTGCATTAGAGGTTTATCTGGATACATCAATGTTTTGAATGTTGTATCGAATCTCAGTGGTGCATTCGTACTGTAAATACTTAATGCTTGTTTTCCCATACTGCATTGATACGTTGATCTAGGTGCAGGACCATGATTTGGAAAAGGAATAATACTTCCTAAAATACCAACAAGAGCTAATGGATCAAGTTCACAATGAGTAAACTTTGATCTTCGAATAAAATTCTCATATTGATCACGAGTGTTATTCAACATATTTTTAATATCATCAACACTACCAATCAATCTTGTTCTCAATAATTTTAATTCATTGAGTTCTCTTGACATATCAACCATTTTCTTATCATTTTCTTTGTCTACATTCTGAAGAACCTCGACATATTCAGCATATTTTTCTTCATATAATTTATTCAAATAAGGTTTTCCTTCTTGTCTAACAATTCTTCGTTGTGCTTCGAGTTTTTCTTCAAAATCTGATAATAATTTCATTCTTTGATCAGATTCAAGTGTTAATTCTTGTCTCTCAAATTGTTCGAATACAATTGCTTTACTGAATCCTGGTGGAAACAGATTACCAATGTCACTATCGATTTTTTCAATTAGCAAACCGATCCTAGAGACTTCAGCTGAAATTTGATTTCTCAAATTAACTTCAGATAATTGAAGCTTTAATGAACGTCGAGCGTTGATTTCTTCACCAATTCGAAGTTGAACAACAGAAACTCGCTTTAATTCACCTTTCATTTGTTGAGACAAATCAAAGAGCTCATTCGCTTGTTGTTCGAGTAAATCTGATATTTTTTGTTTGTCAATCTGTTCTAATTCAAGTTGTCCTTGATGATCAATTAACATTTCATAAAAATCTATTCTATCAATGTTTCTTCGAATTTGTTCAAGTTCTTTTCTCAATCTAATTTCAGATACCTGATATTCTTTGATTGAACTTCGAGCTTCAAGCTCTCGATTTAATTCAATTATTCTATCATCTATTTGTTCAATCTGAGATGTACCTGAAATTGATTGTTTCATAGCATCAATTGTTTTACGAATCCAAAATCCTTCTTTCTCTACTCTCTCAAGATCCCACATACTTTGTGCAAGTAAAATAGTTTCTTGTTCAAATGCGTCGACATATTCTACAGCACCTTCAGCAAGTAATGTAGGCATATCAGCGTTAAATAAATTCTTTTTTTCAATTACCAATCGACCATCTTCTGAATCAACAACTAAAAGTGGTCTAGTTGGACGAGTTCCGTCAGTAAATATATGAAAAACACCATCAAAATCAATGACTACACAAGTATCTTTTGCAAAAACTAATTTTCGCTTCAATCCCTTGCAATAATCAAGCATATGAGTTTTATCACAGAAACCTAACATCTTTCCATTTACACACACAGGTGTGCGATTTTGTTCAGTAGGTTCCTGAGTTAAATATTTTGAAATCAACGCAATTACAGGTCCATCAGGTCTCTCAATTGAAACATAAGCTGTCACAGCTAATGTTTTGATAAAACCACAATGTTTACTCTCAGGTGTTTCATAAATACCAATATAACCCATCTGTGATGGTTGTAATAATCGAAGATCGATTGAAGAAGATTCAGGATCTCGCTTCAATGTAATTTTTGTTAAGTGTCCATAAATAGCTAATGTAGATTCTCTCTTTAATTGTTCAGAAATAGATTCAGTACTCTGTTTTCCTCCTCCACTTTTTACACCCCACACAGTCGAAAATGACTGTACAAAATCTTTTGTGATAGAAACTTTTGATGTGTCACTGATGTACTTGCGCACAACAGCTATTTCTGACATTAATTGTTTACTCGATGTTTCTTTGGTTACATTAGCTTGAGCATCTTTGAGAATGCTTTTCCAAATCTGAAAGAACAGTTGTTCCATTGATCTGGCCGCAGTCTCAAGTCGCTTCATACCCCAATTATCTCGGTTATCGATTGGACGCAAACCAGCAAGGTTTTGTCCGAGTCGTGCAACCATCATTGCGAGTAAATGTAATTTAAGTTTGTCAGGATAACCTTCCATGTGAGGAAATAGATCCTCACGAATCTGTTTGATTACATGTTCTCTCTTTGAGTCGTGAGATTTATTCGTTAGTTTTGAAAATGATTCAGGTTTGAATAATTTGATAAAACTATTGACATCATCACCAATGATTGAAAGTTCGACAAAACTAGGTTTTAATGTAAGAAAAACTCTCTCTCGATGATGTGCAGGTAAATACAATGAAAGTAAATCAAGGATTTCTTTTTCTGTACTTACTCCGAACATTCGGAATATCTGAAAGACATTCGGTAAGTTATCTTTTGGGAGTGATCTCAATGAAATTTCAAGTACGTTCTTTCTTTCTTTTGCTCTACTAGGAGCAACAATAACTTGAACAGTTCCTAGTTTTGATGGACATGTAATTGTACAAATATTTCTTGAAAGTATATTATCAAAATATAACATGATTCTATTCTCTCGAAGTTTATCACGAATAAGAAGAACTTTTTCTGATCCATTCACAATAAAATAACCAAAAGGATCATATGGACATTCTCCCATCTTGTTTAATTCTTTGTCTGTTTTTCCTGTCAAATGACAGAGACAAGAACCAAGCATAACTGGATAAGATCCGATACAATATCGCTCATGTTTTTCAAGTACTTTTCCTTCATTGTTTCTTAGTACCAAATCAATATAAATTTTAGCAGAATATGTTTTACCTGTATTTCTTGCGTAACTTGGTAACATTGGAACTAATTGACCAGTAGAATTTTCAACCTCTGGTTTTTCAATATATACGTTTTCAAAATAAACTTTACCACTCTTGGTTTCAATGGGTGTTCGAGTTAAAATTTTAGGAAGTGAATCACGGACAACCGTGTCATACGCTTCGATAAAACCAGCTCCAAAACCTTCATATGTCAAATAAGTATTTAATAATTGACCATGCTCATCTAATTTAAGTTTACCTGGTATATTTGAACTTGTTGTAATTTTTTCTTCATGAAGTGAAAATGGTGGAATCATTGGTGGATCCATTTTATTATGAACAAAGTTTGTAATAAAGAATGTTATTAATTTGAATGTTCGAATATTTCAAATTTCATTTAAATCACAAGTATCATGATATTTATTTTGTTATTTGGGATGTGGTGATTGAATTGAAGATTTGATTGATATGTAATTTTGATTTTGATGCATAATGAGACATACTTGAAGTGTAAACAATCATCAAGTGATTTTTGAGATTTTGATTTATTTGTGTTGTTAATATTTTTGAATTAACTTGTATTCTCAAATATATTTGAAGATGAAATATATTTGAAGTATAGAATAATAATTTGAAAACCAATGAATGAGATTTGAGATTCAAGTTTCAAACAATAATATAAACTCATTTATATTATTGTTAATATTTCTGATTTAACTTGTATTCTCAAATATATTTGAAGTATAGAATAATAATTTGAAAACCAATGAATGAGATTTGAGATTTGAGTTTCAAACAATCAATGAATGAGATTTGAGATTTGAGTTTCAAACAATGATACAACTTGATTTGTTTGTGTTGTTAATATTTCTGATTTAACTTGTATTCTCAAATATATTTGATGATGAAATATATTTGAAGTATAGAATAATAATTTACAAATCAATGAATGAGATTTGATATTTACAAATCAATGAATGAAATGTAAGTTTCTGATTTCAAACAATAATATAAACTCATTTATATTATTGTTAATATTTCTGATTTATATTCTCTGCCATCAAATGTGTATCATAGTAAAAATAATTTCAAATCAATCATCGAACCATTCATCCATTCAACATCAAATATCAAATATATTCAATGAATATATTTGAAACAATAAATTTATTTTATTTCTCGTTTCTCTACGATCCACACATCAAACAATCTTCTTTGTTATCAATACTACAAGAAAGAACAGCCATGTTTTCTTCGGTTTTCTTTGCTTTATCAACAACATCTTGTGGTACAGTGACTTTAACTGCTGGTGCAACACTTTGGGTTCTCAAATAATACATTCCAGTTTTTAATTTTTTAACTTTCCATGCATAAAAATGCATACTTGATAATTTAGCATGACTAACAGAACTCATATGAATATTCATTGATTGACTTTGATCGATAAAAGGTCCTCTATCAGCTGCCATATCAATAATATCTTTTTGTTTGATTTCCCAAACAGTCTTATATACTTCTTTAATTACAGAAGGTACATTCATATTTTGAACAGAACCATTGTTTGCAATTAAATCAAGTCTTTGTTCTTCATTCCAACAACCATGTTTAATCAAATCAGAAATCAAATATTTATTGACAACAAAATAATTCCCATGCAAAACTCCTCGAGTATACAAAAGATAAGTTGGTGGTTCAAAACATTCAGTGTTATCTAAGATTTGAGATGTCGATGCGGTTGGCATGGGTGCTGTTAATAAACTGTTTCGAATACCATGTGTTTTAATTTCAATCCTTAGATTTTCCCAATTCCATCTTTTACTTGGTTTTGTTTCCCATAAATCAAATGAGAATAAACCTTGAGAAATAGGTGAACCTGGATACGACTCATAAGGTCCATCTTTCTTTGCAATTTCACACGATTCAAAACATGCAGCATAATAGATTGTTTCAAAGATATCTCTATTGAGTTCTTTTGCTTTTTCGCTTGTATAAGGTAATCCCATTTTAAAGAACACATCAGCCAAACCTTGAACACCAATACCAATTGGTCGATTCTTCATATTTGATCTTCGTGCTTCTTCAACAGGATAAAAATTCAAATCAATGATTCTATTGAGTGATCTTGTTATTAATCGAGTTACTTCAACTAATTTATCAAAATCAAACATTCCATCTTTTGTTACAAACTTTGGTAGAGCAATTGATGAAAGATTACAAACTGCAACTTCATCTTTTGATGAATACTGAACAATTTCACAACAAAGGTTACTTGAACGGATCGTTCCTAAGTTCTTTTGATTTGATTTTTTGTTACACGCATCCTTGTACATCATATAAGGAACACCAGTTTCAACTTGTGATTCCAAAATATGATTCCATAAAGAGCGTGCTTTAATTACTTTTGTTGCAAAACCGAGCTCTTCATATGAAACATAAAGTTTTTCAAATTCTTCACCGTAAGTATCGTACAATGATTTTACTTTACTTGGACAAAACAAAGACCAATTTGAGTCTGTTTCAACTCTTTTCATGAACAAATCAGGGACCCAAAGAGCATAAAACAAATCTCTTGCTCTCACTTCATCTTTACCAATATTTTTCTTCAAATCAAGGAAACTCTCAATTTCTGCGTGCCACGGTTCAATGTAAATAGCAAATGAACCTTTTCTTTTTTGTCCACCTTGATCTACATACCTCGCTGTGTTATCAAAAACTTTTAACATCGGAACAATACCATTGGATTTTCCATTTGTTCCTTTGATATAACTACCCGATGCTCGAACGTTCGAGATACTAAGTCCAATACCACCAGAATATTTTGATATTTTTGCACATTGTTTCAATGTATCATAAATACCATCAATTGAATCATCTTGCATTGCAAGTAAAAAACACGAAGACATTTGTGGTCTTGGTGTGCCTGCATTGAACATGGTTGGTGTAGCAAAAGTAAAGAATTGATTTGAAATATTTTCATAAATTTCAATGGCATTATCAATGTTAGTTGCGATACCAAGAGCAACTCTCATATATAAGTGTTGTGGTCTTTCAATGATCCTATCAGAAATTCTAATCAAATATGATTTTTCTAGTGTTTTAAATCCAAAATAACTAAATTCATAGTCTCTCGAATGAATAATCACTGAATCAATTCGATTCGAATGTTCCTTTGATTGATGATAAACATGTTCAGAAACCAACGGACAATCGATGTATTCACCATCAATCAATGTTTTATTCGAATAAAGTTTTTCTACAACATCAATGAATGATTTACTTGTAGATTTGTGAAGATTTGAAATTTCGATTCTCGAAGCAAGGATACCATAATCAGGATGATGAGACATCATTGTTGCTGCAACTTGAGCAGATAAAATATCTAATTCAGTTGTTTTGATTCCTTTTGACATTTGAGAAATGACTTTCTGTGTAATATCTACAGTATCAATCGAATCATCGAGACCATAAGTCAACTTATTGAGTCTTGAAGTGATTTTATCAAAATGAACATCTTCTCTTCTACCATCACGTTTGATAACATAACTTTTGTTCATCATTTTCATTGTTGACTTTCTATGATTAGTTGTTCATTTTTTATTGTTGTTTAATTTCAAACATTAAGTTTGAAATTAAATTTTGTTTCCGATTCACCATGAAAAAACTTTGATTCTTATTTGATACCAGATAGTCATTAAATGTTTGATTTAAGTTTACAATTAAATACTTCAAAATGTGGTCACAGAAACAACAAACTATTTTGGACGTTCCGAATTCAAGAGATGTCATAATCTCGGGTGGACCAGCAAGTGGTAAAACAATGGTTTTAATCCAAAGAATCCTTGACACTCACTTTGAAAATTTTAAAAACAACATTGTTATTCTTACATTTTCAGTTCCACTGGCAAATAAAATAAGTTCTGTTTTACAAGATAATTCAGTTGAAAGTGGAAGAAACTTAAATGGAATCTTTTGTGGTACTCTTGAAACATATTGTTATCAATTATTAAAAAAATCAAGAATAAAATGTAACATGACTGAATGTATGGTTAGATTTCAAACAAATATTAATAACATATCACTCGAACCTGTTACTCATTGTTTCATTGATGAAGCTCAAGAAATTAATTCTATTAACTATGTAATACTTAATAAACTATTTGGAAAAACAATTAAAACAATTGTTGGTGATCCGAATGGAACTTTATATGAATATATTGGTGCTAATTCAACATTCATGTATAAATTAGCACCAAAAGCAATAAAGTTTGAATTAGATACGAACTTTCGTTGTCCAGAAAATATGGTTAAATTTTTGAGTGTTTTGAATGTAAATCAAAAATTTATCAAGAAAGAAGGTAGAATTCGACTTATTGAAGCAAATTATTTAAGTGATGCTGACAGATTAAATTTAATGACTGAAGTTATTTCAAAATATATTTGCACAGCAATGTCATTATTGGTTCTTGTTCCATCGAGTAAACATGCCAGTTATCAACAAATAAGATCTGTACTTGAAAAGAAATTAAATGGAAAAGGAAGAGTAATTTCAGCAACTGAAGAACGAAGAGAAAATGATATTGTACTTGCCACACTTCACTCAATAAAAGGAGTTGAATTTGAAAACGTTGTTTTACTTCACTTTTACCATCCTGCATATCGCTGGTCTGGTGATGAACTTAAAAGATTACTTGCATATGCTATCTCTCGCTCAACTAAAAATGTTGATCTGATTGAAACGATGTATAATAAAACATGTATGAAAATAAATGTTGATACTTCAGGGTTAACTAAGATTGTTATTCAAAAAGCAGATTCAACTGATGAAACCAAAATAGTAGTTGAAAAAACAAGAAAACCTAGGTTATCAATCACTGAGATATTATCAAATTTATCTCCTGAATCGATAGCCATTTGCAGTGGATTTGTACCAAAATGTTTTGTAATATCTAATGGTAATTCATTTGATTTTCCAAAGAAACTAAGGAGATGTGATGCATCGATTTATGGTAAATTTTTAGAAATGGTAATTGCAAGGGAATTATCATCAACAACATTACCTGAAATTAAATTAAATAAAACTTATGTTTCACCACTTGAATATTCGATGTTTGTAAAAGGGACATGGAGAAATGATAAGTTTTTAATATCTAAATTAAAAACTTCAGGTGTTTCATTAGATGCGATTCAATTAAATTTAAGAATTGAATCGAATGTCACAAATGCTCTATCGAGAAGCAACATTGTTGTTTCGAGCGACACAAAGAGAATTTATGAGAGTTTTGATAAATTAAAGAACGATATTTTGATATTCAAAAACAGAGAATACTCAACAGAAGCTTGTATTGAAGTTATTTGGAGACTCGTTGCACAACTCGAATTTATTGAATCATCAACCACTGTGTATCTTTCTGGTCATTTGTCATTTACGGCAATCGAGTTGTTACCCGAAGGAGCAGTTAGTTGGAAAAATTATTTGAATAAGGTATCGAGTATATTACCGGAAAAGAAAGTGCAACATTATCAGAAAAAACTTAGTTATTCAGTTGGATCAACTTTATCTTTGGTTGGAATATCTGACATTATGTTTTCAGATGGTACTATATTGGATGTAAAATCTTGTTTGTCATTAACTCATCTTTGTGATTTACCGTATACCCTTCAAGTTGGATCTTATTTGGCTATGGCGAAGAAAAATGTGGTTACGGGATATTTATTAAGTGGAATCACATTAATGTTAGTCGAATTAACATTTGATTCTACTAATTATTCAGAATTACTTTCTTATCTCATAAGTATAGCGTAAGTAAATTTGATGTGAACATAAATGAATTTGAGATATCAAATTCATTTGATATGATAAAATCTTGTCTTGATTAAAATGACTGATGTTGAACGAAAACCAAAAGGTAAAAAGAAAAACTTGAACATCGAACCAATCAATGAAGAAGATCAAGAAAGAGGATTTAAAATATTGTTCGATATTATTTCACCACCAAAGATCGATGTTAAGATACCATTTCCTGAAACCGAAATAAACGAAAAAAAGAAAGAAGTTTTGATTGACGCTGAAGAATCGAATAATCCTTGGATTCGACCATATATGAGCAGTGATAAGAAAATAACTGAGATAGAAGAAAAAAAAATAAATGAGAGTGATTTGACAGAAGAAAATATATTAGAAAAATTAGAAGAAAACAAAGAGATAATTTTAGATATTGTTGATGCGAATTTAAATAATATACCAATTGAAAAAATAAGAGAAGAACTTGGTGTATTTGAGTTGAGCGAGGATCTATCAAAAACTATTTATTCATCATGGAACCGTGATACTTATTCTTGGCTTCCATTGATTTTATTTGACGAAGTACTTTCAAATAAAATTTCAACAACAGTTACTTTACCTGAACTTCGTCGTATAATGATCGAATATGATAAATATATTGAGTTCAATCAATTTAAGATCCGAGTTACTGAAACAGTGGTGAGAGAAATAAGTAAAATTCATGAGTCAAGTTTTAAATCTGATGAAAAAATAAAAAATATGTCTTACTTTGAGTTTCTGAATAAAATTCGAAGTAAAGATGTTACACTGATGATTGGTGAACAAGAAATATCGCTCGACATGTTGAAAACAATTTATTTTTCAAACGGTATCAACAGAGTAGCATTAATTGCTGGTTTACCTGAGATCAATTATTTGTCAACAGCATCTATTATTTATTTGGTTTCTTACTATTATTTAATAAATGGAACAATACCAAAAGAACTGTATAATAATTGTGTTGAAATGATATATTTTGACATCAATACAAATGAACATATTTCAAATATCAATGAAAAATATAATAATTTATCAAAGATAGATAGAAATAAAATTATTGATATATTGCTATCTGAAGAAAATAAAATTAAAAACATAGGAGTTAACATCGGATCAATGTTAACAAAATTATCTGTTGTCAAATATCCTCATATATTCAATCGAAGATTTATCAAAATTGAAAATGAAATAGCTTATATTTTTGATTCACAATCAAGGAGATTTTGGGGTAGATACTTTGGTTCAGGTGTTGGAAATTCTATTTTCTTTTATTTTAACAATGGTGGTGAAAACTCAAAAGTAAACAATTAAAGTTAAATAATTAAAGTTGATTGATATGTTTGTATGTTCAAATAATTATTTGAACATATTGATAATGAATATATCATTTCAATTGTATTATATTGAATAAATTTAACTTTAATTGTTTACTTTTGAGTTTTTACAATCAAAGATTAATTAGTTATCAATCAATAACTAATTAAATTTATCTATCTATAATGCTTTTGGTACTAAAACTACATCAGGATTCTTCAGACCTTTACCAAGAAAATCTCTAACACTTATCAAATTAGATTTATTTAATTCATATAAGACATTTGTATCTCCAGCAATTGCTGCCATCAATGGATGTTTGAATGATCTGTTAACAAAGTTTTTTACTTGATTTTCAATGATAGAATTCATAATTTTAAATGTTGGTAAATCAACAGTCTTACGAATTATCGATATCAAACAGTGACAGAAATAAAACTCAGGATATGTCAATGGAATTTCATTACCTGATACAACCAGAATTGGTTCGATTCTCTCTGATGCATCTGTTGTGAATCTACATCTTCGAAGTTTAATCTTACGAATATCAGAATATTTAACAGGATATTCTTTTCCATTCTGATTTATAGTAAAAATACTTGGGTTATTTTTCTTTTCTCTTGGATCATAACTGAGTTTATCTAAAAGTTGACTCTGGATCGAATCAAATACATTTGTAACAATAAGTTCGATAGGTAAATCAAATGTTATTCGATTCAAAACTACATCTACATCTGATATGATGTAAGCATATCTCTGATGGTGTACGATAGAACTTTGATCTGATACTGTTGGATAGAAATAAACAGTCATTAATAGTGATACTAATTTTTTATAATTTTTCTCTGTTATTGAATCAATAATTCTTTCAAACCAATATGGGTTGATGTTTGAAATATCTGAAGCTCCATCAATACCAACTATTTCTTTGTACATCAGATTAACAGCTTCAGTAGATTTATTTTCTTTGAATCTATTAACGATGGATCGATAATCATCATTCTTTTTATTTTGACTATGGTAATTTTTGAATGTTGAATCAACAAATTTATCATAAACCCAATTTCCTATTTGTCTCGCTATACTTCCAAAGGAAACAAGTACAGTTATCAATGAAATCAATCCAATTGAAAATGATAGAACACTGAGAATCAAACTACTTGTGGTACTTGATGAAAATAATATTCCGAAGAATGTGGTAAGTGCAGTTGAGAGTCCAGATGTTGAATAAACAGAGAAACCAGCAGATGCTGCTGAGACAAGAATACTACCTGTATTATATGCACCATACAATGAAAATAAATATCCAACTGCATACTGAATGTTTTCTACTGCTGATGATGAAACAAAGTAAGATGTAAAATAAATGATAATCGATACGAAAAGTCGAACTAATAGTATTATACTGAGGTAATCTCTGGCTATAAAATCTGCTAGTGATACTGCACCACCGAACAAAGCATTTATGCTACCATAAAAGTTATTATATAAATCTAAATTATTATTTTTGTATAATGTTATTAACATTTTTACACCAAGTGTAATGTACGTCGTGAGATATGCTCTAGATTGAAATTGTTGAAGCACTGAGTTTGACGTTGCAAAGAAACTAGCCCAAGAAGTTTTATCTCCTGTGGATGGTACATAAATTTTTCTCGGTAATTTTGCAGAAGCTTGAGTTCCGAACAATGCATACCAAGCAATATTTGATGAAATTGGAATTCGATTAATAATACTAAGAATATTTTCTTGTATTTTTTTATGGTTCACAAGATCATTTACATCACCTATATTTAATGATGTATTTGAAATAAGAGTTGTGTATGTAGAATCATCCAATACTATTTCAGTTCGAACCAAATCTGGATCAACATCAATTTTTGATCTGATAATTTTTCCACCTGAACTGATTACATTTTTTGTTTCATAACTTGAAGAAGATAAAGATTGAGATGGTTTATTTAATGATACATGTCGAAGTAATGCTCTGTTTATTTCGAATGTTTCACTTGAAGATTTTATGGTATCTTCAATTTGTGATTTTAATGATTTGAGATCTGAGAGTTTTTCAGTTTTCTCTGCTACTAGTCGATTCACTGATTCATTGAATGATTTTAATTCTGATTCGAATGATTCTGGTAATTTTTGGTTGGGATCTGATAAAATATTTAATATTGTTGTTTCTTGCACTTCATTTCTAATTGTTGAGAATTCCAACAATTTGTTGATTTCTTTTTGGACACTTTTGACATATTCAGGATTTTTATCAGATTGGTTCACATTTAAATTAATAGGTTTATCAGGTATAGAATTAAGTCTAGTAATTTCTGCATCTAATTTATCTCGATAATTAGAGAGTCCATTGAGTGATGCTAGGTACGTTCCATCGATGTCAGAATAATTTGTTTTTTCTATTTTTAATGTTAATTTTTGCTTATTGTGCTTTCCAATTTCAGTTTTTGAATTTTCAAGAAAAGACTCAATTTGTTTTATTTCATTATTTTGTGTTGATTTTTGTTCTATTAATTCAATCAATCGATTGAGTGAATCATTTATTTTAGCTCTGTCATTGTAAAACTCCTTAGAAGTTTTAGTGTAAACATCTTTGGTTATTTTTTTTAATGCAACTATTTTAATCAGATCCTCATCAGAAATGTCTTTCCCTGCAAAAATATTGACCAGTTCACTCAATGAATATCCAATGGTAAGTGAACCTGTAGTTACACCAGGTAATGATCTTATTTTAGCCGAAAACAAAGATCCTATAATCGCACCTATAAGAAAACCAATCGAAATAGATTTATTTTTTCTAATTTGTGAATCCAATTCTCTCAACTTAATAAGGGATTCCTTAGTATTTTCATTATTATTTAATTCATTCACTGTTGATTCCACAGCTCTAAGATTTTTTGATTCGAATTCTAAGATATTTTTGTTCTTGGTAATCTCATGGATCATATCAATGTCCGAACGTAGCTCGTTCAACTCATTTACTTCATTATTAATTTTTTGTTCCAGTGGTTCGATGAATTTATTTATATCTTTAATCTGACTCTCTATTTTATTATTTTTATCTCTCAAATCACGTAATTTAGATTGAGTACCAGCGGGATCAAGTGTCAAAAAATAAAAATCTCGATCTTTTATCAATGTTGAAATTTCAGATTCATACTTTTGTATCTCTTGATCACTCACCATATTACCTCTGATGTATTGCATATAATTTTCATCTGTTATCACAACATCTTTATATTTATTGTTATCCAATTTAACTAATTTATCTATGATATTTCTATAAATTTTATTTATTTTATCTTGAGTTTCTGACATTTTGAGTATCACATAATCCGACAGTTTCATGGATTTTATATCATATTTTGTAAATCTATTCGTAAATGAATAGAATTTTTGTTTTAAATTATTAGCAACTTCAGTGATTCTTTCCAAATATGTTTCTTCATCTTTATTTTCAGATTCTTTCTCTGTAATTTCAGGTTCTTTACCCTCTGATGTAACAACGAGACTCACATCATATCTATTCCATGTATCATATGCATGTTTACCTAACACACCCAATATTAACGCATATCCAAAAGTCTTCAATACTTTTGACGATTTTCCAACCATATGATTAATATCCCCAACATTTGACAGAACTTTATCTAATTCACCAAATATACTTTTTAGTTCAACGACTTTTCCACCACTAACTGTTATCATCATTTCACTATTTTCTCCATTCAAATTGATAAAACTTTTGATCATACTAATTCGAACATTCAAATAGATCCATTGAATTGGTCTCAAGAAACGATATGTATTTTCATCAGAAATATCTCTGATAATTCTTTGAACAGAAAATAAAACAACGTCATTAAAACATGTTGTTTTATTACCTTCACTGCATAAAAACTGATGTGCGAGATACATTTCATAAATAAATGTGATAAACATTGAATATATTATCGTTGCACTGTGATAACGAATGAAACCTCGTTTTTTATCATTCTTTTGAACACCATTGATAACATTGATGAATTCATCAATGTTTACTTGTTCTGATAACTTCATATCTGATAATATTTCAGAAAAATCTCTTAGTAATGAGCTATCTGTTTTTGAATAATATTGCAACATGTATCTCATCTGATTTTCCATAAAATTTGATTGTGAAACATATGATCCAATTTCTCTCACTGTGTTAATGTTAATCGTATCTTTATTAATTTTACTCATGATCATGTTCAATTGACTAAGAAAAGAAACATATTTTTTATCTTCGACTGCTTTTGTCGTGTCAAAGAGTTCATTTATTCTTTCAATGTAAGTACCATATATCTGAGAAAAAAACAAAGAACCTGAATCTAGATAACACGGTGGTAACACATCAGAAATTATATCTTTTTGTTGTATATCAGATGGGGTTGACACTTCTCGTGTGGTCATTTTGATTAAAGTGAAAATTAAAATATATTTTCGAAATAATTCAATAAAATTTATTGAATTATTTACACCCTCTGATATTTTGTGACAAATTTTGATTGTTCAAAAGTTAAAACAAATATATAAATTTCATGCTTAAACGTTTTTTACATGTTGTCAACGAATACCTCGAATCAATCTTTATTGTCACCTCACTCACATTTGTCATCAATGATTTTCGAAAACACGGATTCACACCATTTCTCACATTTGAAGAATATGATTTGCGATACAAAAACGGAAAAGAAAATGTCAATGAATTTTTCTCAAAGATACTTGAAAAATTTGGATGCCTCACAAAAAACTAATGAGGATCCGACAATGAAATTATACTATTTTGAAACCTTAAACTTTGATAGTGTCCAGTTGGAGAGCCCCCAAACTAATGAAACCAACAACTTTGATAAATTTAACAAAAACAAAAACAAACTTTTGAAGCAAAAACAAATATATTATAGAAACAATAGTAGTGCTCTGGGTAGGGATGTGTCTACACCACGATTTACATTGTGATCTATAGTGTAAATAGTTTTTGAAGAAAAACTATTTACGAAAAAAGTTTATTAGTATAATCAACGTACATCAAAAAGGACTAGGTCAAAACTGAGATTTTTAGTCTTGAAGAGCAAAATGACTTGTATATTGATCCGTCATCGAGAGAAAACTCATTCAAATGGAGACGTAAAATTTGATTATCCATTTGATCCCTCATTAACAAAGAAGGGAATTGAACAATGTTTTATTCTTGCAAAAGAATTGATTCAGAACCATGGTTTACCGAAAAAGATTTTGTGTTCTCCGTTTCTTCGAACTAGACAAACAGCTGTATATCTTCAGAAATACATTCATGAGACACATGGGACCATTGTAAATATCTATGTACATTCAGAGCTATCAGAATATCTTCGAAATTGGAACAATAGAAAGAAACATTCTGAAATCATTGTGACACCAGAAACGAGAAAACATGGGTTTCCTCATTTGGAGAATTCCGTTGTATATTCGAAGAGAATAACAAAAATAACTGATAAATTAATTGAAACCGGAACATGGATGGTTTCACATCGAAAGATCATCAAAGATGTTCAGAGTTCTGTAAAAACAAAGATCTGTGAAAAATGTGTGAAAGAACCTTTGTATGATGAGAAAAATGAAAAGAATATAATGGTTGTATCAGATTCAGTTGTAAAAAGCATGAATGGAAATTGTATGTGTTCTATAAAATATAACTATAATTGTAGTTACAACTTTGATGTAAATAATTGTAATTGTAAAATTGAATGTTTGTGTAAATTTACATTGACATCTGAATTGATTCCAAAAAATTGTTCAAATTCTAATCGATTATTAAATTCAATGGGCTTTCCAATGAATCCAAATAAAGTAAAATTTGATTCAAAATATAAAGTTTAAAGTGTGGATATATGATATTATTTGATTAATATCATATAGAGTAATGATTCAAAATATAAATATTTAAATATTTATATTTTAAAAAATAATCAAATCTATTCGATATTATCATTTTAATCAACAAAAGATGTCAAGTGAATATAAGATAAGATATCAAATACCAAGGAGACAAAAGAATAAAAAGAACGTAGCTTTATCTTCTCAAAATAGACGTCAGATTGCATTTGAAAGAACAGCTACAGAGAACAATGCAAGTAGAGTTGTTGCTGAGTTAATTCGAAATTATGGTTATGAACCAACTCGAACGAATTCAATAAGGTCTTTTCTTTCATTGTATGTTCAGAATCTTAGAACAATGAACGATAGAGTATGTGCAATTGCTTATTATATCCTTGATGTGAGATATGCGTTTGATATTGAAAGATTGAATAATAATCTTTCATTGATATTTAATGAATCAATCGAAGAAAAGATTTTATCTTATGTTATGATCGGAGATAAAGAAAGAAAGGATGCAAGTGAAATGTTAATTCGATATAAGAGAGATGTCCTTCGTTATATTTCTATTTTAGCTCTGGCTCATTTGGACAGCGTTAGTTGAGAAATAGTTTTTATTTTTATTTTTATTTTTGTTCACATACATCTATTAAATCTATATAATATATAGAGATTTAATAATTAAATGGTAGATTTACAATGTTAAATAGCGAAAACCAATCAAATTAATTATGTTTACCAAATGTAAAATACTTGACCAAAGTGGTATCGAATGTGTATTGAACAAAACAAATGTCATCATTGAACAATGAATAACCATGATAAACAAAGTAAGTATTTTTGAAGATCTTTCTTCAGTTGTATCTAATGAAAACCAAAGATAAATAAATAATATATGAAAAATATGGAACGGAAGATAGAGAAATATAGTAAAGTAATACATTAATGAATAGAAAACAAAATCAGGTATGTGAGAAAATTTACGTGACATCATTTTAAAATTAGTTAGTAGTTTAGCACATAAAATCAAAGTTCCATAAATTCTCATATTTTGATTTGATTCTGAAATGATAATAGCAAAGATTGTATTGAAAAAAATAAGTTGGGAACATTGACAGAACAAGAATCCATCTGATGAAAACACAACAATATCAAAGCATAATGCATAAATAAAAACTAAAAATAAAAAACAATCAAAGTTAGAAAATTTACCTATACTAAATAACAATGGAAGAAGAGTTGTAAATATAATACCGAGATAAACAGCTAAATATTTGTTTTCTTTTGTTCTGTCGATTTGAGATCTTGGATAAAATCCATCTTCGTTTCTTATTGTGTAGTTCACTGATCTACAAATAGGACATCTATCACATCTCTCTTTACATGCTGGACAAAGATGATAAGCTGGGATTTCAAGTGTTGCTTGACAACATGAGGGATAATAACTTGTAGCTTCATCACACACTAAGCAGATTGACATTTTGAGTTTCAACTCGATATTTCTTTATTCAATCTTCTCTCAAATTGTTTTATGATGATCATTATCAATTGATAATTTATGTGATTATATTTGTTTGTTTCAAATATAATCAAATCGTATGAAAATTATATGAATAAAATAAATAAGATGTCAGTTGTTTCAAATTCAGATATCAAAAAGATACTCGAAGAATCGGGGTTAAAAACAGTTACATCACCTTCTTACGATTACATTCGGGATTTGATTGAAACATCAATTAAAAAGATACTAGTTGAAATTCGATTAAAGTTCTCTGATAATACGATTACAACAGAGAAAATCAAATATTCAATTGATATCCTTTATTGGGCTCATTCACCGAATGATTCAAATGAAAAAATAGGTGATTTTATTTCTATCCAAACCTTCGAAAATTTGGTTCTCGAATGTGTCTCTGATGTTTTCTTTGATCCAACTGAGATATCTGAGAATGCGATTCGTTTGTTGAAGTATGTCATTGAAAAATATATTTATATCGTTGGTTTACATTCATTGATGATAATGAAACACAGTAGCAAAAAGAATCTAACAAAGAAAACAATTAATTTGGTTCATAAAATACATGAAACCATGATTTAATTTTTAAATTTTTTATTTTTAATTTTGTATCAAAAGATGTCGACACGAAGTGCAAAATCACCTAAAAAGTCACCAAAGGTAAAATCTAGAGCCAGAACTCCCTCAAAACCCAAGTCACCCAAGAGATCTCCATCTAAACCTAAATCTACAGCTAGATCTCCATCTAAACCTAAATCAGTTAAAAAATCCCCAAGAAAATCAGTTAAAAAATCCCCAAGAAAATCACCCAAAAAGGCACTCACATCAGCATCTATGGAAAGACTCGCACGTCATTCATATGACGGACGTGTTTCACAAGATGTCTTTGATTCAATGGTAGAACTCGTCACATCTGATATTTCTACTTTCATGGCTAGTCTCAGTCATCATATGAAAGCTGATAAAAAATCAACAGTAACTGTGGAACATGTGAACAAAGTTATCAATGAGAATGCTTTGTATAAGAGAGCAATTAAAAGAAAAGCACATGAATCTTCAATTCCATTTGCTACATTTGATAGATTAGCGAAGGACGTTGCACACAAACATGATTCAAAACTTCGATTTTCAAAAGATTCTCTTGAACAACTCCGTCATTTGGTTGAATCACTCGCTGCTGAAGTTGTAACTCATTCAGTTAAACTCATGCATCATGCAAAAAGAACAACTCTAATGGCATCAGATGTAGATCTTGTTGCTAAGATTCGTTCTTAATAAAAAGTTAGAAATAAAATTAAATTATATTTGAATTCAAATATAATTTAATATTCTTTGATTTAATTAGATACAAATAAAATGAATTTTTATCGAATAACATGTGATACAAAAGTATATCTTGAATCTTTTTTCATTCTTTAATAATGAATCACTATCACACACTTCGAATTGACTCTTCTTCTTTTGTTTCTCTGAGTGAAACGAGGTATGTGAACCAAAAATTTACTCAAGTGATCATCGATTGTACATCTGTAAATATTTCAACTGATGTATCTCATGTGATGAGTTTTTTTGAACGAAAACCACATGTTTCAAAGCTTAAATTTCACATTAATGATTCGTTTGATGTTTCATGCTTAAATCTTTTGATTCTCAATAACCCATCGATTGAAGAAATCGAATATTGTGTTAGAGATATGGTTCTTAACATACCTTCGTTTCTTTCACATGTAAATTATATTGTTCAGAGAAGAAAATATCCAACTTCGTTAACTTGTATTTTTGAAAGTTCAAATGAAATAGAAACAGAAAGAGTTGGTAATTTACTTGTACAAAATTTTAATAACCTTTGTAAAAATAATTGTATAATTTCACTTTCAATAAAATTACATAAACGATATGTTTCATTGATGAGACACGAATCTTTAGTTTTTGATTTTTATTCTGTTTTATTTGTTAAATCGATCTATTATCCATTATGTTTTCAAACTTCAGCGACCCTTGATTCTCTGCAAATTTCTGTATTAAAAAATATTGTTTCTACACACGTGTTTGGTTCTTTAGTTTTGACTTATCCAATGAAATCATGTAAATTATCAGAATTATCTGAGTTAATTGATTTTTGTTATCAAAATAGATTAGACAGAGTAATTATCACAAATTCAATTGTTAAAGTCGCAACATTTTCAACAAACAAAGAATTAATATTAAGAATTTCTAATTGTCATATCACTATGTGTTATGACAGGAGAAATAGATATATACATACAAACATGAAAATATCTTTAGTGATACCATTAGATGTAAAAATCATTGGATATTGTTGTAATTTTAATAATTTTGATGAGATGAATAGATTTATTTCTTATCTTGATCGAGTTCCAGAGTTACAAAAGATATCTTTGCAATTTGGTGAAAATAATGAAAATTTATTTACAATGATGTTTTTTGGTAAAAGATTTGAAAAAATAAAATATTTAGATTTGAGATTTAATTCGATGGATAATATGATGTGTAACGCTTTGATTTCAATGATATATGAAGTGTTTCCAAATTTGATTTATTTGAAAATAGATAAGTGTGTAAATCAGAGAGATATAATTAAATTTAAAAATATAAACTTTGTATCTATGCCTGTAATTGAATCTCTAACCTTGTCACATATTGAATCAATAAATGAAAAGAAGAAAAAATTTATTTTAAAATTGAAGTGCTATTCTCGTGAAACAAAAAATAGATTGATTCGATACATGTGATAAATAATTGAAACATAAAAAAATTACTAATGTAATTTTAAACATGAATATTCTTGTATATTGGATAGGTATAGTTGGTATTGCAGGTAAAGGTCCTAATTGGATCGAACCATACAATCCTAATAAAACCATTGGTGAAATAATATCAACTATGCAAAAAAATGGTTTAGGAGAGCGAAATAAGCGCATTGAAATATTTAAATTTGAAAAAGGAAACATAAGTAAATATGACAAAAACAATCCCCATTGGTCACATGATACAAAATTATCTGATTATGTGAATATTATGGGATCATATGGAAATGGTGTCGAACTTTTTTATTGTATTATTTGAAAATTAATTCTATTCATTTGACTAATATGATCAATTAGAGCAAAACATGGTTAAAACCTAAATTTGTTTTTTTAATTTATGTTGTGTGAACAAAGCTAGTTATATCGCTGTTTAAAATCAGAAGATAGATTTTATTGAATAATTTTAATATTATTATTTTGTATTATCAAATATATAATCGATTATATATTTGATAATATGAGTTAAATCAAAAATATTAACAACACAAACAAATTCAGTTGTATTATTGTTTGAAACTAAAATCTCATTCATTGATTGTTTGAAACTAAAATCTCATTCATTGATTGTTTGAAACTAAAATCTCATTCATTGATTGTTTGAAACTAAAATCTCAAATCTCATTCATTGATTCATTCAAATCAGAATCTCAAATCTCATTCATTGATTCATTCGAATCAGAATCTCAAATCTCATTCATTCAAATCAGAATCTCAAATCTCATTCATTCAAATCAGAATCTCAAATCTCATTCATTCAAATCAGAATCTCAAATCTCATTCATTGATTCATTCAAATCAGAATCTCAAATCTCATTCATTGATTCATTCAAATCAGAATCTCAAATTTCATTCATTGATTCATTCAAATTATTCTATACTTCAAATATATTTCATCTTCAAATATATTTGAGAATACAAGTTAAATCAAAAATATTAACAACACAAACAAATCAAGTTGTATCATTGATTGAAACTCAAATCTCATTCATTGATTAAAACTCAAATCTCAAATCTCATTCATTGGTTGATTGAAACTACATCTCAAATCTCATTCTACTATTCAAATTAAAAACATAAATTTAAATCAATTCATCCACACCCAACATTAAAAATAAAAACACATTAGAAAATCAATGTATCATCTTTCCAACATTTTATCATAAAATATACAAAGCAATACCTAATTTTATTTATTAGGTATTGTAAAAATTTTAATAGAAATGAAATCAAAGATCAAAATATCCTTTGAATTCATCAGGAATCGGATATTCGATACTGTCTCCATCAACACTGAGTTTTTCAAAGTTGGGATATTTTACTTTTCTATTTTTCAGATCATCAAGAAAAATCTCGACCATTTGATACATGTTTCTATCATGAACATCACTTGAATCAAGTTCAATTTTAACCAAATTAGGAGAATTTTTCAACAAATGAAGAAATCCTTTGCTAAAATAATCCATTCTGAACTTGACGTTTACCCATGATGTTGGTGTTTTTATTTCGGACCAATCGACTTCTGGATATCGAATTTCAAATGAGAAACTGTCGTTCTTCGAAACTCGAATTGTTGAATCATCGGCGATTTCTTGGATTTGTTCCATCGACAAGTTTAACTCTGTTTCATGCAAAAATCCAAATTCAAGTGCATTTTGAATTTTACTTTTGTTTGAATCAAACATTGGATCATTTTCATTGATGTCAGGAATTTCGATGATATATCGAACTTTTTTTGTACCTGTTCCCTTCCAATATCGGTAGTTTTCAAGTGCATCATCAATGTCATCGTTAAAAGACTGAAACCCACAGACTTCAATTTCAAGATTCTTAAATCTTCCATAGATTTCATGGATTTTGTCCACAGGTTTTGAAAAAACAATTGCTTTGACATCTGGTGAATCACTCAGAAATCTTTCCATATTTTTAATCGCAGTTTCACTCGGTGAAAAATCTTCATCAATAAAAAAAGATTGAAGTGAGATCCATCTCATTTGATACAATGAATCTCTTTCGACTCTTCTGTGGAGATGAGTGATTATCGGTGAAATATCAGGATTCAATTCTATTTGTTCAACACTGTGAGCAGATTCTACGACCAATTTTACATTTTCGGGTTTCTTCTGCTGAAGTGAATGAACCAAACAATAAAAGAAATGAAAAACCTTTGTTTGAAGATCTGATCTCATGATCCCAAGATAAATTTTGTTTACTCGAGTTTCAAGTTTTGCGATGCAAACCTTTTGATCACCTATCAAAGTAAAGATTTTTAGGTTTTTCCAAGGTTTGTTTGCAAATACCATCGCATTGTGACCAACGTTGATAAAAAGTGAATTGATGTATGGATAAACCTCATCAGTTATTTTTAACAAGTTCCTTGATTCAATGTTGACAATGTATTTGTCAGGTTCTGAATCAAGTGACTCTCGAAGTTTCTTTATTTCATTGTTGTAAAACTCTGAATTTTCATCAAAAGTCATATAATTGATCAAAATGCTTATTTTACCATTGTTCTCTCTTCTTGAGACGTAAGGATGAAATTGCTTTGATTTCATCTCTCTGTTGTTCATATTTCTAAGTTATCTATCGATATATCTTATTTAAGAAATCATTTTATCATTCATTAGTTATTAAATTAAAACAACCAAGTTTCTCAAACACATGCATCAATCGATGAAATAAAAGATCACAGTTTGATACACTCCATCGATCCTTCAGTGAACTCACACTACATGGTAAAATCAATGTTTCCAACCAAGGTTCACATCGAATTAATATTTCATAATTACTGTTGGGAATCAAATATGAATAAATTAAATTCAAACAATCGAGGTTTGATCCAATTCCAACGTTGATCAAATAACCGATAGATAGGAATCTATCTTTTGATCTTTGTGTTATTCCGATTTTTACGATCGGATCTACTTTTATTTCATTCCAATAGAACCAATAAATAAAATCAAGTATAGATCTATCATTATATCGCAATGAATACCAAATATACGATTCGAGATTTTCTTTTTTTATTTTATCTCTCATCATTACAATTTCACTATATCTTTTCTTTGAAATGAGTGATTCTATAATTGAGTTCCATGAGATTCCCTCATCGTTTTTCCATTTCTCGTAACACACACAAAACAAATTATATGATTGATGAATCAAAACTAGTTTATTCAAAATATAAAACTTTGGTATTTTTGATATCTTCATAAAATATTCAACTGCTTCGAAGTTTGAATATTTTATTGAAATATCAAGGAATTTCTCGCTAAAATATATGATATTTATTTTTGATATTATTTGTAGAACGATATCAAATCTATTGTATTTTAAACAACATTCAACAACATTTTCTGTTTGTTGATTCGATTCAAATGAATCAATTAAATATGTTAAACTTTTATTTGCTTTGTTTCGTATACAAAAAGAAAAAACAACATGTTGGTGATACTTAATCATTTTTTGTTCACGAAGATACTGGAAAACAGTTACATTATCTTGTTTTGAGAGAGATTCAATAAGTTCTGATGTTATTTTGTGATGAACATAATATTTGCAAAGTTCTGTTACATAAACGCAATCAGAGGATAAAAGAGCTTCGTGGAACACAGATTCAAATTCTTTTATCGTAGATTTCCTTGAATTTAGTATTTTCTTGAATTCTACTGTATTGTGTCTCCGATAAGCGCTGAGTAGACTCATTTTTCTTATTTTTTTATTTCACTAAAGATGTAAACAATAAATGAATTCAAATCAAAGTTCATTGGATAGTTCAAACATGAGTTTGATTGAATCACTTGACGATTTTGAACCAAACACTAATTTTTCTCTGATAGTCTTATTTTCATCGAAGAAATACTCTGAAGATTCAGATATAGTTTCCATTGAACCTCAGGATCGCCATGAATTTAACAAATATGATTTGATGACATATTCTGGTTATTTTAGAGATATTCTTGAACAAAATGATGATGTTACATTACTTGGTGTACCAAAAACACCAATGGAATTAACTCATATTTTAACTTATATCCGATATTTATGTGCGAACCCTGATGTTGCTGAAAGAGAATTTCCAAAAAAACTTAAGAATGATGCTATTCTTGAATCATTTGCTGAAACATTTGAAATTGAATATTTAAAACTCAGGATACTCGATGAACAAGGTGTTTCAATTGAATCGATTCAACACCATGAATTTTTGCATCATACGTTGGGATTAGCGATGTACTTTAATGTGACTAGGTTGTTTAATTTGATAACCCTTTGTATCGCATATAAAGTGAGATTTTTGAATGAAGATGAACTATGTAAATATTTTGGTGGTGGTGTCAGCGAAGAAGAAAAGAAGGTTATTGAAGAAGAAGTAAAAAAAGAGGCAAATGATATCGTATCTGAATTTGAAAGTAAAATGAGTTGTACCAATTGAAATATTTTTTGAATTTGTGGAGTGAATTAGTTATCAAATATTATTGTATATAATATTTGAAATTTGATAATTGTTGTGATTTTATCTGTAGATGATTTTAACTTTTATTTTTGGGATATTCGAAGGATCTGATATGATAATTTGAAAACCAATGAATGAGATTTGGGATTTGAGTTTCAACAATCATTGATTTGAGATTTGAGATTCAAACAATGATACAACTTAATTTGTTTGTGTTGTTAATATTTCTGAATTAACTTGTATTCTCAAATATATTTGAAGTATAGAATAATTTGAAAATCAATTAATGAGATTTGAGTTTCAAACAATCAATGAATGAGATTTGAGTTTCAAACAATCAATGAATGAGATTTGAGTTTTAAACAATCAATGAATGAGATTTGAGTTTCAAACAATGATACAACTTAATTTGTTTGTGTTGTTAATATTTCTGATTTAACTTGTATTCTCAAATATATTTGGAGATGAAATATATTTGAAGTATAGAATAATAATTTGAAAATCAATGAATGAGATTTGAGTTTCAAACAATCAATGAATGAGATTTGAGTTTCAAACAATGATACAACTTAATTTGTTTGTGTTGTTAATATTTCTGATTTAACTTGTATTCTCAAATATATTTGGAGATGAAATATATTTGAAGTATAGAATAATAATTTGAAAATCAATGAATGAGATTTGAGTTTCAAACAATCAATGAATGAGATTTGAGTTTCAAACAATGATACAACTTAATTTGTTTGTGTTGTTAATATTTCTGATTTAACTTGTATTCTCAAATATATTTGGAGATGAAATATATTTGAAGTATAGAATAATAATTTGAAAATCAATGAATGAGATTTGAGATTCATCAATCAATGATGAATCTTAATTTGTTTGTGTTGTTAATATTTCTGATTTAACTTGTATCCACAGAAATATTAGCAACACAAACAAATTAAAATGATAATTTGAAAATCAATGATTAAAATTTGAATAGCAAACAACATACCTACAACTTTATTTTTAAAATTGATTTCTTCTCCATTTTATATGAGAAGAAATCTTGTTTGTTTAAATACTCTATAAATAAACTTTGATTTTTAGTTAGATTTATCACAAGAAAGAATAATATCGTCAATGATCTCTTTGTATAAAGGATGTTTATCCCAAAATTTTGAACTTTCTGAAGTAAATGAATCAAGTCTGTATTTAAGTAAAAAAGGATATTCTTTTATTTCTTCTGGTGTTATTTTTAGTTTTGCAGAAACACTTCCAGATAGAACTTCAATGACGATTGTAACACCATCAGGTGTACTTAGTTTCACTTCACATTTCATATTTATTAAAACTTGATACATGATAAATCCTGAATGAAGATAATTAAATCCTGATTCACGACAAACTTCAATGACTTTGTTTCGTATGTCAATGATCTTTTGTCTCTCTCGTTCCTTGTTTTGATATATGAGTTTCTTTTCTGTAATTTTTGTTTCAATGAGTTTCCCTTCGAACGAAGGAATAAAAGGTTTTGCATCGGGATTGAACAAAAATGATGGTGATTTCGATGGAAAAAGAAGTGATTCTTTTTTAATAAGTTTGATGTAATGAAGAACATCATTGATTTTATTGTATTTTATTGGAAGTTGTGTTTTAAAAATGTGATTTTTAAGTTTGTTATATGAAGCATCAAATATTAATGACCATTGGAGATCAGAATATATATTTGGTTTGATAAGTGAAATATATTTTGATTTAATCTTACTCAAATTTGCAATGGTCGATGAAACACTTGGATCATCATTGATATTCGCTAATTTTTTGAATGCTCTTCTTATCGAATAAACGATCGCAACAACACATCGAATTTGATGTTCGACGTTGTTCAATTGATAAAGTTCATAAGTATCAAAGAACAAAAGACCGGTATCCATGTTAATTGAATAAAGTTGAATTTTAAAGAATCATTTTAGAGTTTGAAAGGTTATTTTGACTTATATTTTCAAATATATTTGAAAATATCAATGGTGATGTTTCATGGTTCTAATAGTGATTGATTTTTTCTCCTAGTTTTGGAGATCCTTTAATAAATTTATAACCTGTTTTTTTGATTTCTGTGAGTGCACGAGGACTAATGGGGAATGCATCTTCTTGGTTCTCTTGAATCGCAATGTGAGACACTAAACAATCCAAAGAAAACTTTTTTGTGTTTTCGATATTTTTTGAATCATTGTTTGATTGTTTGATTGTTACCTCCATTTATTCAAATAAAGTTGAATTTTAAAGAATCATTTTATTTTATCTTTATTTTTTGAGAAGTTTAATTTTTATTGTTAAAATCAAATGATAAATTTTATTTACATTGAGAATGAATGAGATTTAAAACTCATTGATTGATAAACCTATTTGTGTTATTTTTGTGTTTTGGTTTTTATTATCAAGTATATCTGAAGTATAGAATAATAATTTGAATGAATCAATGATTCATAGAGTGAGATGTAAGTTTCTGAGTTTCATTAATTGATGAGTGAGATGTAAGTTTCTGAGTTTCATTAATTGATGAGTGAGATTTGAGATTTGAGATTTATAAATCAATGAATGAGATTTGAGATTTATAAATCAATGAATGAGATTTGAGTTCTTTATTTCAAACAATGATACAACTTGATTTGTTTGTGTTGTTAATATTTCTGATTTAACTTGTATTCTCAAATATATTTGAAGATAAAATATATTTGAAGTATAGAATAATAATTTGAAAATGAATGAATGAGATTTGAGATTCAATAATCAATGAATGAGATTTGAGATTCAATAATCAATGAATGAGATTTGAGTTTCATCAATCAATGAATGAGATTTGAGTTTCATCAATCAATGAATGAGATTTGAGTTTCATCAATCAATGAATGAGATTTGAGTTTCATCAATCAATGAATGAGATTTGAGTTTCATCAATCAATGAATGAGATTTGAGTTTCATCAATCAATGAATGAGATTTGAGTTTCATCAATCAATGAATGAGATTTGAGTTTCAATAATCAATGAATGAGATTTGAGTTCTTTATTTCAAACAATGATACAACTTGATTTGTTTGTGTTGTTAATATTTCTGATTTAACTTGTATTCTCAAATATATTTGAAGATGAAATATATTTGAAGTGTAGAATAATAATTTGAAAATCAATGAATGAAATTTGAGTTTCTGATTTCAAACAATGAATGAGATTTGAGTTTCTGATTTCAAACAATAAATAAGATTTGAGTTTCTGATTTCAAACAATGATACAACTTGATTTGTTTGTGTTGTTAATATTTCTGATTTAACTTGTATTCTCAAATATATTTGAAGATAAAATATATTTGAAGTATAGAATAATAATTTGAAAATCAATGAATGAGATTTGAGTTTCATCAATCAATGAATGAGATTTGAGTTTCATCAATCAATGAATGAGATTTGAGTTTCACCAATCAATGAATGAGATTTGAGTTTCATCAAACAATGAATGAGATTTGAGTTTCATCAAACAATGAATGAGATTTGAGTTTCATCAAACAATGAATGAGATTTGAGTTTCATCAAACAATGAATGAGATTTGAGTTTCATCAATCAATGAATGAGATTTGAGTTTCATCAATCAATGAATGAGATTTGAGTTTCACCAATCAATGAATGAGATTTGAGTTTCATCAAACAATGAATGAGATTTGAGTTTCATCAAACAATGAATGAGATTTGAGTTTCATCAATCAATGAATGAGATTTGAGTTTCTGATTTCAAACAATGATACAACTTGATTTGTTTGTGTTGTTAATATTTCTGATTTAACTTGTATTCTCAAATATATTTGAAGATAAAATATATTTGAAAATCAATGAATGAGATTTGAGTTTCATCAATCAATGAATGAGATTTGAGTTTCATCAATCAATGAATGAGATTTGAGTTTCAAACAATGAATGAGATTTGAGTTTCTGATTTCAAACAATGATACAACTTGATTTGTTTGTGTTGTTAATATTTCTGATTTAACTTGTATTCTCAAATATATTTGATGATGAAATATATTTGAAGTATAGAATAATAATTTGAAAATCAATGAATGAGATTTGAGTTTCATCAATCAATGAATGAGATTTGAGTTTCATCAATCAATGAATGAGATTTGAGTTTCATCAATCAA
>Ga0209262_10000125_pt1 | contig 45342 bp, 32 predicted proteins | sample Lowcelwee11metaG_FD_187171 | JGI IMG/M metagenome (GOLD analysis project Ga0209262, IMG submission 187171) | Freshwater pond sediment microbial communities from the University of Edinburgh, under environmental carbon perturbations - Low... | ecosystem: Environmental > Aquatic > Freshwater >... | reverse complement strand
TTATACTTCAACAAATACTTGAATACTAATTATACTTCAACAAATACTTGAATACTAATTATACTTCAACAAATACTTGAATACTAATTATACTTCAACAAATACTTGAATACTAATTATACTTCAACAAATACTTGAATACTAATTATACTTCAAATATATTTCAACAATATATTTGATAACAAACAATATCAATACTCAATAACTCTCAAAACTTCATTAAACTAACTAATCAAACTAACTAATCAAACTAACTAATCAAACTAACTAATCAGACTAACTAATTCATCACATAAATGTTTCTTTTTACCACTTCGTCCATTTGAAATCTAACCAATTCTATCTGAGGTACATCTGTTTTAATCAAAGATAATCTTTTAAACTTTGATAAATCCAAAGATTTCACACCACTCCCACGAATATCAAGCTCAATTAATTCGGGTAATAATATTGAATCAATCATATTTACATTTGTATCTCGAACACTCAGTGAAGTGACAGAAGGAATAAAAATACCAAGTGATTCAATCTTGTTACCATCAAAATTTAATCTTTCTATTTTCAAAGGAAAAGCAATGTTATCCAATGAATCCAACCCACATTCTTTCAAAAACAAAGATTTTGTCATTGGAACCTTTAATTTAGATATTTTATTGTATGATAAATCAAGTTTATCTAAAATACCAGGGATAACAACATCGATTGATTCAATTTGACACTCGTTAATTCTCATATTTTTCATTTTTTCTGAGAAAATAACGTTGTTCAAAATTAACTTTGATTGTTCACATTTAATAGTTAATGAAACTAAATTATCAAATATCATGTCTTGTAACACTAGTTTATTAATTTCTTTTGATGTAAAAATACAAAGATATTTTAAGTTACTTACATTAAATAGATTTAATAATCCATTATCTGGTTCTTCCTTGTTTAGTGACAAAACCAAAGATTCTGTATTAAAAAAATCAAAGTCATTCAATGTTTCCATTGAATTCAAAGAAATATTAAGGAACTTTATTTTTGATCCAATCAACAGATGTGATTCAAATGCATCAACAGAACTTGTAAATTTATCTATTTCGAATGGAAAAATTACATTCTCAATTGACTCAATCTTATTACCAAACAAACTTAATTTTTTCATACAATCGTTGAATTGAATGTTACAAAGAGATGAAATCAAATTGTTATCCAAACAAAGATCAGTGATATTCAAAAATGAAGAATCAGATATGTATTCTATTTTATTATTTGATAGATCCAATATAGAAAGTGAATCTGGGAAAGAAAAAGAATCTATCACACTTAATGAGTTGTGATCCAAATACAATTCATCAATTCTTAAAAATTTCTTAAAATCAAAGAATTGAATCGCGTTGTCTGACAAATATAAAATGTTAATATTTGAAGAAAAAGATGGGTCAATTGATTTTATTTTATTTTTCTTCAGATTCAGTGTTTGAAGAGAAATTGGAAATTTAATGTCATCAATTGATTCAATCAAATTATTTTCAAGTGACAAATGGACTAATCTTCGATTAAAACGAAAAGAAGATAAATTCGATATTATATTGTTATTCAATATCAATGTTTGTAGAGAATCTGGTAATTTAAGATTTCCTAAATTTTTTGTCATGGTTCCAGACAAATTAAGCTTTAATAATCCCTCATGAAAAGTGACTGTTGGTAAAACTAAAAATTTATTGTTTGAGAGATCGAGAGTTTGAAGTGATGATGGAAATGAAAAGGTTCGGAATGATTTGAATCTATTATTTGATAAATAAAGGTGTCGAATTGAATTTGGTATTTTAACACCAAAAAGTTCTTCCAATTCATTGTTTCTCAAATCGATTATTCGACATGTTCTTGGTATATTTATGTTTTTTAAAGTACGAATCTTATTATTAGCGAGTGAAATATATAAAATAACTTTAGGAAAAATAAAATTTATAATTTCTTTAATCTCTCCGAATTCAATTTTTAATGTTCGAAGTTCTGAACCTCGAATGAACTTATGATCAAATATCGATGAAATCTTTGAGTTACATATGATTAATTCTGTCAAAGATCTTGGGATTTTAACATCAGAAAGGTATTTAATTGAATTTGATTGAATATCCATTTTACGAATATTGCTTCCAGAAAGGATAACGTGAGTTAAATTTGGACAAATCAACGAATAAGCTTCAGTATTCTCATTTTTCTTTGAAACAAAAACTTTGAGATTTGAGTCGATTATTGTTTCCATTTGTTTTGAAATCTTGTATATTTTACTTTCAATTGGTAAATAGTATGTGACATTTTATTTTAAAATGTCACATACTATTTATCAGATGATGTTTAATATTTACTACTTAATCACCATATGTCCTTTCGACAACAAGTAGTGGAAAATCTTTCATATATTCTTCATTAAAATTCAAACAAAGATACAACTTTAAGTAACACAATGAAGGTAAATAATTCAACGATGTTCCTCGAAATCTCGTACAACAATGAAGTTTTAATGAACATAATTTTGGCACATATTTCAAATATTCTTCATTAAATTCATTACTAAAATTTAAATCAACAATGCTTAATGATGTTAATGAAGGAAAGTTACGCAAATAAATACCAGAACCAGAATTATTTGTTATAATCAACGATGTTAAATTTGTCAGACAAATATCTGAACAATTATACAAATATTTTACAGATAAGGTTTGAAGAGAAATCATGTTTGAAATAAATGAGAAATCTAATGGAATTGAACAAACCAATTTTTCTAATTTAAAATTAGATATCCAACTACAATCATCATTATCATTAATCATTCGATTTAATTTGAGAACCTTTAAGTTTGGAACACATGAAACTATTTTTGGTGAAACTCTTTGTATGTACAAATGTTGGATAGATTTCAAAGTTACATCTTTGAAATTTAATACCCTATCCAAATTAAACCATTCATCATAATCAAAAGATATTAATGATAAATCTGATAAAATATCACATTCAAATAAACAAAGGTTGTTCCATATACTTAAATTTCTCAGGTGAATCAATGGTTTCAAATATTTTGATTCGATACTACAACTAAAGGATTCGATCTCTTTTAGTTTCAAACAATTGTATAAATATCGACCTGTAAAATGAGGTAAATTAAATAAACTAATGAAAATAAGATTTGATAAACTTTGTATATTTGCTTCATTAAAGTTTCTACATGATACTATCTCAAATCGAGTTAATTTTGTTAAATTAATGAGACTTATCCCAGTGAATGTATTTATTTGAGAAACACGAAGACACTCTAAGTTTGACAGAGAATTGAGATATTTTTCATTAAAATTAGAGCAAGATGAAATATTAAGAACTTTTAACTTTTGTAAATTTGATAATGAAAAACCTTTGAATCCATCACAAAATGAAATCGTAAGTGATTCAAGTGATCGAAGAACATTAGATTTTAATTTATGTTCATCTGAATATTCAACTTTATTTGATATGAGTGATAAAACTGTATCTGATTCAATTAGATTTGAACAATCAATGTTTAATGATTTAATTTTATTAAAATGATCAGATTTGATTTTTCTATTATACTCACAATAAACATAGAATGATTCACAATATGGAAGAAACGTATAATTATCTTCAAAGCATGATGGGTAACAATAATTAATTATATCTTTTCTTTGTAAATCAAATATATCTAATAAAATTTTTATTTCCCTTGTTTCATCTGTAACATACTTGAATATGAGAAGAAGTAAATGAGGATCAAACAATGAATGTGAACATAAAATATCTAGTGTTGATAACATTTCAAGTGTGTTTGGTTGATATTGATTTGATTAGTGATTTTACTAATGTTTTGAAATGTCATTGAAATATGAAATCAATTTAATGTGTAATTTGGTTCGTGTGAGAATATATTATTATTTGTTTGTGTTTGGATGGTATTTCTGATTTACTTGTATTCTCAAATATATTTGAAGATGAAATATATTTGAAGTATAGAATAATAATTTGAAAATCAATGAATGAGATTTGAGTTTCAAACAATGATACAACTTGATTTGTTTGTGTTGTTAATATTTCTGATTTAACTTGTATTCTCAAATATATTTGAAGATGAAATATATTTGAAGTATAGAATAATAATTTGAAAATCAATGAATGAGATTTGAGTTTTTGATTTCAAACAATCAATGAATGAGATTTGAGTTTTTGATTTCAAACAATGATACAACTTGATTTGTTTGTGTTGTTAATATTTCTGATTTAATTTCAAACAATCAATTGAAATTCTAATTTTTAATTTCATCATTGATTGTTTTGAGATGTGAGTCCCAAATGATATAGATATTTTTGATTTAACTTTGTATTCTCAGATATATACCATACAAAGTTAAATCAAAAATCAATAAATCTCACGTGAGTTTCCAAATTTTAAATAATAAATAATATCAAGGAGAATATTCACGATATACAAATTTAATTGGTTCAATATCAAATTTTAAATCTCCAATCAAAACTTCAAGATTGTAAACAGACTCAAAATATTTCCATGATGTACTGGCATTTTTACAAATAAATTCATCTGTTCTAACGATTCTAATTTCTCCACCATTCATTTTTAACTCAGGGTTTATCAAATTCTCAGATATATCTTTTTTTACAAGTCGATAAACACATTTACTTTCGTTCTTTTCACAATCACATTCACTAGTTATTTCACCAGAATAATTCATATTTACTTTTGTTTGATAACAACTCGAACAATATAAAACTATGTTTTTATGATTGATTTCAAATATATTCCCCATTTTATACAAACATATCTTATCATATGAATACCTAAAATAGCGATATGGTTTTTTATCGAGATAAAGAGTGTAACTCCTATATTCATTTTCATTCAGAGCAACTATTGACAAAATTCCTTGGTTTTTTTTCATACAAGCATCAAAATTACCATTTTCATAATTATGACTAAAGCTCTGAGTATGGGTTTTTATTGTTTGATTCCCAACAAGTTCAACCCAAGTTGTTTTACATTTAATAAATTCTTTAGTTTTCATCAATGTTTTATATTTTATCAGACATAACCCCTGTGGATTCTTAACTACAGAGCAATTAACACCATATTTTGAGTATCGACGAAAGAGATTGAATCTACCCTTTCTATCAATATTATAAATTATATCCATGTCCCATGATACGTCTGTGAAAATAACGTAATCAGTGTACATCGATGTACACATAGAAAATCTTAAATTTTCTGTATTTGAAAATATAAAATTCCTTGAGAGATAACTAACAATATCATAGTTTTTACTATCTATTTTTATTTTGTGACATATGATTGGAACGTATGTATATAATTTGATAATTATATTGTAAGCAACAAGTTGATCATTTGTTGTCAGAGGTATTACATTGTTAATTTCTCTCGTATAAATAAAACCTATTGTTCTACCATTTGTTTTAAACGATCGAATTATCGTTGCATCTTTGGGTTGTAGAATCGAATGTTCATGAAACAAATTTTCTGTGACAATATCTGTTACAATCAAATCTGTGTGTTTAATGTGAGGAAACTCAATTGAATTAAGAGATGTAAATGGGATATGTTCATTTATTGAAGCTCGAATAGGTTTCATCTCTTTATTAGATTTACTTTTTGATTTAGTTATGTTTGTTTGAGTTGTTTTGTATAGATTCATTTGTTTAGTACTTAATTGTTTGTTTACTTTGACACACTATTGTAATTTGTATTGAGTTTTATAATTAGCTTGTTGATATATCTGGTTTCTTCGTATTGAATTAAATCATATAATTTATCTGATAAATAATTATATACGTTAGTAAAATCACCAGAATTTCGAATCAAACCAATACCATCTTTTCTTATTTCTCCACATAAACGAATAAAATTATTTATTTTAGTTTCATCGTCAATCTCATAATTCTTTTTTCCAAAGTTATTCGCATAATAAATTAAGAACAAAATATCATTTTTATTTTGTTCCAATTCATCAACTTTATTTTGTTTGCATATCGAATGAGTCTCAGATAATAAAAGTTTAGTTGTTTCATCAACTACGATTTTATATTCTTTATCCCAAAGAGAAACAACTATTATATCACATAAATCGACAGCTTTACGCCTAGACATTTTAATTATTTTATATTTTATATTTGAACAAATATAAAATATAAATTTTATACACATATTTTAGTATAATAAGATATTAAATCGTAATTATCTGTTTCAACGTCAGTTACGTCTAATAATTTCTTGAGTTCCTCACATATCCTCGATCTATCAGTAAAATTAAGTAAACTATCAGTTCCTATATATTGATGAACCTGAATAAAATCTAATACATTTGAATAATAAACTTTGATATTATTGAGAGATAGAAAAATATTTCGGAGTATTATCTCATCATATATGTTACGCATAAATAAAATCTCATTGTTACCTATAAGTGTTTTATTTGATGATATTTTTATGCCATTTTGTTTAACTTTGTCGAGTAAATCATTATATAACTTTGACTCTTTGATCAACTCTTCGAGTTTCTCTGAACCAATATAATAATTAACATAAATAACAGTATCATCGAATGAAGATTTATAAAAAGACCGAAGAGAATCTTTTGAAATAAAAAACCTATGAAGTTGTCGATCTAATTTTTTTATTTTATCTTCAATTAATCTCTGACACTCAACGTTATTATTGTAAGCACCAAAAATAATATGGTTTATTGGTAAATTTTCGAGATTATCTGATTCAATTTCATTGAGTATTTCCCTTCGAGTCAATTCAGTCATTTATTAGATTTTGTAAAACTTTAATTTTAAAATTAAAGTTTTATTTGATTTACTTATATAAAATTCAATAAATTAAATATGGAAATTTAACATTTGATGAATATGAAGAGAAAAAAATTAATTGATGTGGAAAATTCATCATCCTTAATGTTCGATGTGCACAATCGATCGAATATGATATTTTGTTCTTCATTTCCATAGTTTCAAATAAGGATTCTTTTCCATTCAAAAATAAACCTCGAATTTTTTCATAATTAGAGGTTATATTTTCATAATATTGGACAAAAGAAATGTGTATCTTTCGATATGAATCAATCAATCCAATAAATTGTGAAAAAAGAGAATCATAGTGGTCGATGCATTCTTCATTGTGTTTTTGTTGATCAAAATTCATTGTTGTTTCATCTATGAATGGATTTACTTGATGTTTCCATTCATGAATCAAACTATTTATTGTAAAAACATCGTTGTCAAAATTTGATATATTTGCCTCGTAAGATATTTTTAATAATGAAATGATTTCAAGTACATCATAATTTTTAAATAATTCACCTATTTTGATGTCAATTGTACTTCGATATTTTTGATGAAACTCTGAAATGTTTGTGTTACATAATGGACATTTGATGTTTATTTGATCTTCTAATGATAATGAAATTTTCTTGATGCAACAAAAACATACGATATGATTATTTGAACAACCAATGTTTCGAAGATCGTGAGTGTTAAAACAATATTCACAAACATAAATTTCTTTTTGTGTTGTTTGATTGAGATTTATATTTTGATTCGTTTGTGATGTCATCAACTTTATTTGAGAGTCCTATTTGGTTTTTATATTTGTCATTTTTAGTTGAATCAAACTAATTTATTGTGTGTTATATGTGAATAATAATTTTGAATTTTTAAAAAATGTAGTTGATCTGAGTTTCATTGGAGAATGAATGGGATGTAAATTTTAAACAATGATACAAATATTTATTTGTATTGTTAATATATTTGAAGTATGGAATAATAATTTGATATTTGATCTCAAACAATCAATGAATATTTTCAAAATCTTTCAAACACACTTTGATTCATCAAAAATATCAAACTTAGCTCAATAAATTAAGTTTGATATTTTATTTATCTTGTCAAAATGTCATCAGATAATCAACCAAACAACGAAGATAAAATAAGAAGATTAAAAGCTGAAATTGCGAGACTCAAAGATGAAAATGAGAAACTAAATAAAATTAATTTGGATTTTAGTGATCAACAACAAGAGTTATCTGATAAACTTGAATTAATATGTGATATTGCAATTGATTTACTTGAATTTAAATTTAAATTGATGGGATATGAAACATATAAAGGATTGAACTTTTTATTTCGACATATATTTGGTATATCTAGTAATAAATATTCAATCAACAATGTTACACTCAAAAACACGTTCAATGAATTAGGTTTTTTTGAGTCTAATAGAATTTTTTCTAACGATACTAATGATAGACTCAAATCAAACGAAGATAAACGTAGGGAATATAAAAATTTTGTTTCATCATTTTATTATTTTCTCTCTTTTGGATATGGAAAACTTAAAGCTCCATTTGACGACAGGGGCAATATCATGAATGATGATCGAAAAATAAACAGAAGTCGCTTTCCACACGAAGCAAAAACATTCCAAGATTTCCTTAACTCATTTGATAATATTTATAGGAGAATGGAAAGAAACACAGCTGCTCATTTTAATAATTTTACAAAAGGTGAAACTGAGAGACTATTAAAAAATGCCAGAATCATATTTGATTATAAAAAATTAAAAAATGCTAGGTCTGATGAAACTAAAAAAATAGTTGATGATTTTGAGTGTATGTACATGACTATAATTAAAATAGATTCATTTGCGAGAACTAACAAAATAATATCACCTGAATATTTCAATTATAATCCTGATTTGCTTCTAGGGTTTGAAAATAGAGATGAAATTGTGTTTCTAAAGGACGATTCAGATGATCGTAATTATGCTGGTTCTTGGATATATAATAAATCATTAACTGAAATAAATGGATGTGACCCAAGAGATGATGTTATTTCTCGTTGTTACAGAGAAAAAGAAAATATTAATGCTATTTTACCAAAAATTAATATGTTTTTAATTCGAGATTACATCCCTAGATACTATGCGAATTGTAAATTAACTAATGAAGAAACATTTGATTTGAATCAAGAATCGAGTAAAATCGATAAGAAACTAAGTGAAATCGAAGAAAAATTAAGTGATGAACAAAGAAAAATAGTTGAAGAAGAACGTGATGCATTAAAAAGAAAAATAAAAGAAATTCGAGTATCTCAAATTTTAGACAGAATTCATTTGACATCTGAGAGTAATGTTGTCAAAGGTAGATCTGATTATGAGTTCATAAGCATTAGATATGCTGGAATTATTAGTGCAATGAAACACATGAAATTCTTAGATGGATCCGTCGGAAGTGTAAAAATCAAAAAATTAGATTGTCCAACTGGTCGACAAATAGACGTTCAATCGAGTGTACCTAAACAAAGAAGAAAAGTAATTCTTCCAACAACATAAACAATATAACATTGTTATTAGAAACATTTTAATTAAAATGTTTCTAATTGAAGTAAAATGTTTTGATTAAAATCTTTAATTCGACTTAATGTAACTCAGAATTAAATCAATTTCATTTTCACTTGCGTTTTTCATTTCTTCTTTCAATAATTTTGTCATATTTTCATCAATGAAAATAGGAATTTTATAAATATTAACATAATGGAACAATCGAAGTACGTTTGTTGCAGAATCACTGATATAATTAAAGATTTTATTTTTAATCAACAGTCGAAGAAGTATTTTATCATAGATATTTTTGAATATATTAAATTTATATTGAAGTACACCGTTGTATGATAACTCATGGGAATAACCCTTAATAACCAAATCAAATGAAATATTTGAAAGTTCTTCATATTTCTTTGATTCAAATACAAGAGATTCAATGTTATGAAAAAAATAGTTAACATAAATTTTTTCATCATCAAATTTTGAAACATAAGATCCTTGGACACACGATTCATTGATAAAATAGTTCATAAGATTCGAATTAAAAGATAAAATCATTTGGTTCAACTGTTCGATGCAACGAATGTCACCTCTTGACGCTCCAACAATAATAGCGTTCATTTGGTTATGTTTGATTAAAACACTGAATCATATTTGTTATTGAATCATTTATTGCGATACGATTTATGTTGTGCTAATTTTTACTTCAATTAAATATCGAAACAGATCAAAACAAGATTCCCATGTTGTTTTTGGAAAAATATGGGATTCCCAATTAAGTATATCTTCAATTGAATCTTCTGACATCAAATACAAATCTTTGTTTTTTAATATGTTTTCAAATAACATTTTATCAAACATGTGACTCTTTTCTCTTCCTATTTGCATAACTATTAGAATGTTATTATCAGAAAAACATGTATTTTCAGAGAATAAATCTGAGATAGATTTAATGTGTTTTTGTTTTGTTCTCATACATTTGTAATTAAATAACATCCCATGTTCAATGAAAGATTTCTTTGTAACTAAGATGTTGTTCTCATTTATTCCAACCAAAGAAAGATTGTTTGCGAATAAAATAGAAATACCAATCATTGTATCAAAAATTAAAGAAGATAAAACATGTGATTCACATGAATCATTAAAGATCTTTTGACCAAGATACAAATCTAATGTAAAATAAGTTACATCGAGTATGGGAATTGGTATGTTAATTTTATTAAAATATGAGATCGATGGGATTGAAATATAAGAACCATGAGAAACAAAAAGAGTTGAAGATACTAGATATGGACAAGATGAACTACAAAAATAAGTTTTGAATTCTGGTATTGGATTGTTGTACAAGGCAAAAATAAACTTTGCTATTCGATTTGAATCAAAAGATAAAATCATAAATGTGTTGTCAATATGAAGAATTTCATTAAAAATAACACCTTCAATATTTTTACTTTTCTTGTATAACATTGAATATGGATGTGGAACAATGAATGATTTGAAAAACAATGGAGGAAATAAACCTGTTGTTGCATAAGTTTCATTTATTTCATAGTAATAAGAAGAATAAGTTTCTCTTATTTTTTCATAATTAATCACTCGAGTTTCTTTAGGAATCGCGAGTATTCTTTCAATCATTAATGGTAATTCATAGAAAAATATAATATTTTCATTCGCATATGTCGAACACTGATTTTTATCTGAACTTTGGGATTTTTTATTATATATTATATCGATTGAATTTGATTGTGTGTATTCAATAATTGTTGAATCAACAAGTTGATAACTTGGAATTAATATTTTAGTTTTATCTGCTATCCATGTGTAAATATAAATGTTTGGTAGATATTCATGTTTGTACATTTATATTTGTGATGAGTAGTAAAATGTACAAACATTTTTAGTGTTGGTGGTTTGGTAGATTATTTGATGAAAAGAAGAAAAATAAGTTATGTGATTTAATTTGAAGATTATTATTTTATTTAATGATTATTTGAAATCAAAATCTCAAATCTCATTCATTGATTTTCAAATATATTTCATCTTCAAATATATTTGAGAATACAAGTTAAATCAGAAATATTAACAATAATATAAACTCATTTATATTATTGTTTAAAACTTGAATCTCAAATCTCACTCATCAATTAATGAATCTCAAATCTCACTCGTTGAAATCAGAAACTTACATCTCACTCATTGAAATCAGAAACTTACATCTCACTCGTTGAAATCAAAATCTCAAATCTCACTCATTGATTTTCAAATTATTATTCTATAATTCAAATATATTTCATCTTCAAATATATTTGAGAATACAAGTTAAATCAGAAATATAAACTCACTCATCAATTGATGAAACTCAAATCTCACTCATTGATTTTCAAATTATTATTCTATACTTCAAATATATTTCATCTTCAAATATATTTGAGAATACGAGTTAATTCAGAAATATTAACAACACAAATAAATCAAGTTATATCATTGTTTGAAATCAGAAACTCAAATCTCATTCATTGAGTTGTAAAACTCAAATCTCAAATTTCATTCATTGAGTTGTAAAACTCAAATCTCAAATCTCATTCATTGAGTTGTAAATCTCAAATCTCAAATTTCATTCATTGAGTTGTAAATCTCAAATCTCATTCATTGATTGTTTGAAATCAGAAACTCAAATAATAATTCACATGCTTCAAATATCTCTCAGAAATATTTACAACAAAAACAAATCATACTTTCAAACAATCATCATGAAAAATCGAAATAACATTTATTATTCATTTGAATAAATATCAGATAATTTATCATTCAATCCCAAATTTAATAAATCGACAGAACAACATGTGAAAAAACAATAATATTATTGTTTTTTCACAAATTAATAAATGAACAGAGTTTGTGACACAATTGTTTTTGAAAAAAACAATGAATCGATTCAATTACCTTTGAAATATCCATTTTTTAAAATGGATTATTTTAAAAAATTAAGGTCCATTTGTAGATCATGCACAGATAAAAAAGAAAGCGATTGTAACCTAACGAAATTATCTGACATTGATTTTAATCTAGGTAAAAATTCTTGGAAATATCTGACTAGTTTTATTAATTATATCAAATCAACTTCGCTTGAAAATTTAATGGGATCATACATTCCAAACTCAAAAGATATATTAGTTCCAGAGCTTTTTGGTTTGTATTACTATTTTATTCATTATTTTTCATTTTCGAGTGATACACTAATAAACATTCCTTCTTTTTCTCTGACTAATCTTAATTCAGACAATTTACATGTTTTATTTGACCCACTGTTTGTTCGAACAATGAAAGATCAATATAAATTTATGATAAATATCTATAAGAGATATAATCAACTTGAAGATGAATTTAATAAAATTGCACCAATTGATGATCCTCATGATGTTAAAAGATATTATGATAATGTTCAGAACCTCAATTATAGACTTCCATCATCAATAGAATTAAAAAAAATATATGAGAATAATGGAATTCTCAATGAAAATAAAGATTATAAAGAAGATTATGATCAGAGATTACAAGGAAATGTGAATTCTCTCATATATGAAATCAAACGATTCAATGAAAAAAATAATATTATTGATGATAAAATCGATCAAAAATTCAAGGACAATGTTTTTGAAAAACAAAAGTTATTCGAGTTAACATTTAATATGTTTGTCGCTTCTTTTGTAAATCCTGTGTGTATGCAAATTTTACTTAGTGAAACAATTGATCAAAATAAAGATTATATCGAATCGAATTTAAATAAATCTTATCGAAAGTCTTTTGGGTTTCAACCTGTTTCAAATATGGATTTTCATTGGATTTTCTTGTATAATTTGTCTACCAGATATATGAGGTACGTTAACGATGATGGGTATCAATCGATTTTGTTTGAAACAGTGTATCATTTATTGGTTCAATCATTCGTAAATACTTCGATATACGAGCATGAAAATATTCGACTTAAATTTGGTTATCTCAGATTAAGAAAATATTCTTTTTTCATCGATTATTTAATTAGTTACGTAAAATTATTAATTAAAGAATCGAGAGATGGTTTGACGACGCTAACATTTAATAAAACAAACATAAAATTCTTTAAGATATTTACAGAAGAAATGAAAGAAAATAATTTGATAACTGTTCGTGAACGAAAAAGTTCATATTTAAAAGATAAGGAATATTATTCTATTTATGGATTTGGGTTATTCAATGATGATGAAAAATTAGACAATATTTCAATTTCAAATAACGGAAAAATAGTTTTACTTATTCATTCGTTAGATGAATTACTTGATTACCCAGAAAATTTGAAGACTCTTTTGTCTGACAAGGATGATAAATTGATGCAAAATAATGTAGATGAAATTTTTAAGATTTACAATGAGATTAAAACAAAGTATGACAGAGGAAACACAAATGTGATGCCAAAAATTATAAAAAGAATGGCTAAGTTTTCATTGAATAATATTGGATTCTCAAAAACATACAATGATAAACTTTTAGAATTATATGGGAATGATATGAAAACATTGTATGAAGATGTTTATATTGGAACAAACAGAGAAATATTAGAAAAATTGATCGAATCAGGGTTAAAGTTTGAATAAAGTCTAATAATTGAATAAAATTGTATTTTATTCAATTAACCCATGTTAAAAACTGATTGTTAAAATACCTAGTTTGGTCAAATTGACCAATGGATCTACAGAGAAAAGTTGGCCTACAGCCTGTCGTTGGCATAAAGGACAGGACGCGCGCTGAGAGCGGTTCTCAGCTCCTCCAAGGGGATGCCTTGGGCAAGTCGAGCAGTGAGGCAAAGATCTGCTCCGCCACCAGGTCGGGATCCTGGGATCCTTCTGATACGGGGAAAGTATCCTTCAGAGATGAAGTCAAACATCAAAACTCTGACAACAAAACAGGTGGTCAGTCAGAGAGTCCTTCATTTCCATTGAAGAACAAGAAAACCACCAGCCGCGCGGAGAGGTGTTCTACCGCATTCGAGACTCTTAAATCTATTGTATTTGCGTTTTTGATCGGATATCTTATTTTCCGACTTCAAATCTCAAACTCAAGAGACTACGAGAGTAAACGTTCTTACGCAAAATCAAAGGAATTAGACCAGAAACATCTTCTTTTTCCTTCGGTTGCTTGTGGTGTTGCAACAGAAACAATTTCGGTTCCATATAGAGATTGTGTGACTCAAGTTACGAAACACATGAAGAGAATGGATCCAGAATCAGCCATTGACAGAGTCCTTCGTGACTATGTTTGGTTCGATGGTCTGTCTTTTCTTGGATTTGGATCACAACCTGTTGTTGAAAAAATCATGGTGTATTACAAACAACTCACACAATGATTGCACAACAAGCCCTACTTATAAAAAATAAAAAAGTAGGGCTTGTCAGAAAATTATATTTGTTTTCAAATATAATTAAATACTTCATTGAACCTAATTTATTTTTACATTCAAATAAATATCTTCACATGGAAATCACAAAAGGGTGTTATGAAAATGAAACAAAGTTTTCATCTTCTGTTTCAGAGTGGTTTATCGTTCGATCATCAGCTATTTTTCATTTGATTCATTGTTTGTCAAATAATCTTATGCATGACAAAGATTCAGTATTTATCAATCACCACTCAGAACAACTACAATCAAAAATAAAAAATGAAATCCAATACTTAATTAATTTTTCATCAGATGATGGAGAAATTTATTTTATTCGAAATAAAATAAAACAAATACAAATAGAATTTGATAAATATCTTCAAATAACATCATATTTATCCAAACAATCAAAGATAATTATCAAAAGTATTTATAGAAAATACTCAGATAAAATATCAAATGAACATGTGAATCTTAGTTTAAAAAATCAACTTTCAAATAAAACCGTCATATTTTCAGATTATTCTACAGATGAACAGGTATACTATCTCCTTCATTTACCAACTGATTTAACTGATTCTACAGAGGAAAAATATGATTTATTTGATCAAATAAATTATTCATTATCTTTGATTACTGTTTCAATTAAATATTCAAAAGATATTAGAACATGTATAGAATTACTATTTGATAAAAATAGTGGTGAAATGATGAACATGATATCTTGGAAAAAAGATTTCATTGTTTCTAAATTTGATGTTCCATATTCGTTTGATGCACTCAAACAATATGTGAATAGTGGTTTTTATGAGATAATTAATCGAAGATTTAATAAAAAAGATATTAGTAATTTTATTGTTTCAAACAGTATTACAGGAAAAAAGATTGATAATTTAGCTTCAAAATACAACGAATTATTTGAAATATTTGATGGAACAAAGATCATTTCTGGATATGAATTGTTTGATTTTCATCGAAATCAAGTGGTTGTACTATTAAAAAGATACGATAAAATACATGTTAGACCCGAAGATATGAATTCAATGTTCAAATCAAATGATTGGATCGAGTGTTGCATGAAAGATAAATTTGGAAAAAATAAAATAGAAAATAGTGGTGATTATGTTAAGGGAATTCCATTGGTTTTATTTGATGATTTCGCGTATTCTGGAACACAAATGAAACAATCTGTTGAAAATTTTATTGAGAAAGGTTATAAACATATTATTATAGTTCTGTTTGGTTTTTCTGATGTTGCGAAAGAAAGATTTGATAGAATTGAAGGACCAAAAGATGTTTTATTAGAACTGACATATAATGAAAATTATGAATCAGTTAAAACAATAGAAGTTGATCTTTTGTTTCATAATTCCGGTGGTTCTCCAATAACACCAATTTGCATGGAATATAAAGTGCCAGATGAGAGATCAACAGCTACACATTTGTATACCAGTGGAACGTTAAATATGTATTTAAATTTAGGTGATCTGACGACTGATCAGATTTATTTGGGATATCCTTTTGAATCGGTTATAAGTGCCAAATCAAAAGTTAAAGTTAAGGATTGGTGTTACCCAAATAAATCGGTGAATTTAGTGTGAATGAGTTATGGAATATTAATATTTTGATTTAACTCGTATTCCCTAGTATATTTGAATGGATCAATGAATGAACTTAAATTTGAGTTTCAAACAATGATACAACTTGATTTGTATGTGTTGTTAATATTTCTGATTTAACTTGTATTCTCAAATATATTTGAAGTATAGAATAATAATTTGAAATCAATGAATAAGATTTGAGATTTGAGTTTCAAACAATCAATGAATGAAATTTGAGTTTCAAACAATCAATGAATGAGATTTGAGTTTCAAACAATGATATAACTTGATTTGTTTGTGTTGTTAATATTTCTGATTTAACTTGTATTCTCAAATATATTTGAAGATGAAATATATTTGAAGTATAGAATAATAATTTGAAAATCAATGAATGAGATTTGAGTTTCTGATTTGAGATTTGAGTTTCAAACAATCAATAATCAATGAATGAGATTTGAGTTTCATCAATCAATAATCAATGAATGAGATTTGAGTTTCAAACAATCAATAATCAATGAATGAGATTTGAGTTTCATCAATCAATGAACTTAAATTTGAGTTTCAAACAATGATACAACTTGATTTGTATGTGTTGTTAATATTTTGATTTAACTTGTATTCTCAAATATATTTGAAGTATAGAATAATAATTTGAATGGATCAATGAATGAACTTAAATTTGAGATTTAAACAATGATTCAAATATTTGTTTGTGTTGTTAATATTTTTGATTTAACTTATATTCTCAAATCAATATCATGATTCATTTTATCATTGTACCTTATCTGATCCAATTCATTGTTCTACAAATAATATAACAAATGTTATATTATTTATTTTGATACCATCTCATGCCTACATAACCAAACAAAACTAAACACCAAAATCTTTTGGATTCTCAAACTCTATTTTTACATGTGACATCTTTTTTGGGACAAACTTGTTTCTCACAGAAATCAAATAAATCACTCTGTCCATGTTATAAAAAAAGAGCAGTATGTTGGTACACGTAAAACGAATGTTGTTTGATGTATCGCTGGATTTTTTAAGATCTCGAACTTTTTGTTTTAAATCTTCGAATGTTTTTTGTTGTCCTACTTTCATCATCACTGTGTGAAAATCAAACAACTTTGATTTCACACTAACGATAAATCGAAATATTTCTCTCGAAACGATTTTAACATGATTTACCAAGTTACACTTGAGTAAAATATCTTCGATCCAAAGTATGAGAACATTCGAAATCAACTTTGTGTCCAAATCAGGTTCACCAGAAATTCTGTCAAACTTTCCTTCACTCACTGTCAAGCAATAATAAATAAAATCAGAACATGTCATTAGATGAATCTTTTCTTTGATTTTACTTTGATCAACTCTGTGATTGAGAAAGAGATTATCAATGACACTGACGTACTGAAACTTTGACAGGGGCATCAGACAAAAGAAATTTGCAACATCAAATGAGAACCGTCGGTCTTTAACAATCTTTGAAACAGCGGAAACAACGAACTCTTGTTCTCCCGGTAAACATGTGAATGTTCCAATGATGTCGGTCGATGGAAATCTAATACACACACCATTCGAAACATCTGGTGTCGAAAGAACACCATCAAAAAAAGGATTGTTTGAAAATGATTTTCTTGATGCTGTGATAGTAACGACAACGTTATCTGTACAAATGAGTTTGATTTGATTCATCGATTCTTCATTTTGATTTTCATCAAACGAATCGAGATTTTCATCGAGGGATGTGATCACATGAGAATCCATCGCAGATGGATTCTTGAACATCTCTAAGTTAGTTGTTCCAACATAGTATTTAAAAATTCAAATTTTAGTTTTTTTATTCAATTAACCCATGTTAAAAACTGAATGTTAAAATACCTAGTTCGGTCAAAATGACCGATGGATCTACAGAGAGAAACCGGCCTACCGCCTGTCGTTGGCATAAAGGACAGGACGCGCGCTGAGAGCGGTTCTCAGCTCCTCCAAGGGGATGCCTTGGGCAAGTCGAGCAGTGAGGCAAAGATCTGCTCCGCCACAGAGTCGGGATCTCTGGACCCCCTGGTGCTGGGTGAGCACCCTGAACCGACAACCGGCTTGTCGGAACCCAAAGATATGTTTTCTCATTTTCCCTCGTGGTTTAATGAGCTTTCATTTGAGTCACATTCAAATCTCTTTGAGATGCAAACCCCACCAGTGGTGGTTCGTTTTATTCTCAGTGATGTGAAGGTGATTTTGGTTGCGTCGCGTAAAACATCACTGATTGCTCAGTGTGATTTTATCTTGAATGTCACTTCAAACATCGAAAGAGGATTCTACAAGAAAAAGTTTGACACTCACAAAACTCTCGTTTTGTTGAAGTCGAATGTTTTTGAAGTGAAGATGACTCCTTTTTCTCTGCGTGAGATGAAGAACTTTATTGTTCTCTCAAATCACTTTGAGAATCTGACATCAAGTAAAGATCGTACAAGCATAGTGAGCGTCGTTCCTGAAACATCAGATGAAAGTGTGAAGAGTAACACCGCAGAAATGCTGTCGTTTCTTGGTTTGATTGTACCTCGAAAGTACTACAAACCAATGAAGCCCATTTTCTCCAGGAGCTCTATCGCATATCCTGAAGAAATGTTTCTCAACATCCATTTCGCTTCGTACATTCTGAGACTCCAGATAGACTTTGCAAGACCAAGAAAAAAGTCAGAAGCAGGTTTATTGCCCTGGTACAAGACCAATTACATCGGTCATTTTGTTCGCAGGTACTCAGAACTTGAAAAAGAAGTTACGAAAGCGATTCGCGCACGTTCTGTGAGGCTTCATGAGAAGTGTTCACATGTGGGAATGGATGGCCATGAGATGAAAGAGCTGTTGTTGAAATTTGAACTGACAGAAGACTACGAGAGACTGGTGGATTATATCAGACTTGTCTTCGTTCAAATGAACACAATCATGGATTTCCTTAAGACTCACGATGTTCATCGAACTCGTCCAAGTGATTTTCGGTTTTACCGCGTGTCGTATGACAACATGAAAAACGAAATCGAGTCTAGGGTCCTCTTGAAAAAGAGAAACTCTAAGAAAAGGAAATAAGGGAACATGGATTCACCTCAATAAAAAAAATTGAGGTGAATAGAAATTATATTTGAAATAAATTCAAATATAATAAGTAATTTTAGCTATTATGTGATTCTTAAATATATTTGAGAATAATAATTTAAATCAGAAATAATAACAATCAATATAACTTGATTTATATTGATTGTTTGAAACTCAAATCTTAAATCTCATTCATTGATCGTTTAAAATCATAAAATCAATGAATGAGATTTGATTTTCAAATTATTATTCTATTATACTTCAAATATATTTCATCTTCAAATATATTTGAGAATACAAGTTAAATCAGAAATATTAACAATAATATAAATGAGTTTATATTATTGTTTGGAATCAGAAACTCAAATGTCATAATTATTTTATACTTCGAATACAAAACAAAAATTCTAACAACATAAGTTGTAAGTACCACCAACTATTATTTAATTTACTCTATTCTCGTAACACTAGGAGCACGAGTAACACTAGGAGCACGAGTAACACTAGGAGCACGAGTAACACTAGGAGCACGAGTAACACTAGGAGCACGAGTAACACTTGCTTGTCGAGATCCCAACATTTCCATTTCTCTTATAAACCTTACACAAGAACCAATATTATCAATGCAAAATTTATCACCTTTCAATAAATTGAGTATATCCTCATATTTTGCATTTTGATATTTACTTCTGAAATCAACATAAAGTTTGATTTGATCAAGGGATATTTTTACATTCAATGTATGAATTTTATTTTTACCATTTTTACATTCTTGATACAAACTCCTAAAATAAGGTATATTCATCAAATCTTTCATGTTGTTCTGATCTCCAACATCTTTTAATTTATACACTATATAATTTTGATATGAATCATAAATAGTAATACTCTCACAATTCTGAGTGTTTCCAATTACAATCCAATTATCATCAAATAAATAATGGAATTTTTCAACAATACTTGTTAATGATAATTTTGTAACACTGATGTCATTCAAATTATTTCTAACAAACCTAGCAATTTGACCTTGATTTAATAATTCTAAATATTTTATTGTAGTTTCATGATTTTTACCTTTTCTTCGAAGTAAAACATATGCAATTGAATGTATTCCAGACGGAGAATTAAAAATGACAGCTTTTTCAATACCTGGACAAGTATCAGATACATATGATGTTTTTTCATCAAAATCATACCAACCAATTTTTTCCTTTCCACATGAGAAAGCAAAAGAACCTTTTTCCTCACATGTTTCAAAATCTTTACAAATCTGAAGTGTATCAAATAAATTCAAGAATAAATTTGTATAAACTATGTTTCTGAATGAAAAATCAGTTAAAATATCAAATAAAATTCCTCTGTCCCATGAACTTATTATTGAAACCAATGGCATTGAAAAATCTAATGGTGTGATAAATCTATTTATTTTCTTTGGTTTCATTATGGTAAATATGTTTTGACCAATAATACTCAATGGATATGGAGTCAATAGTGCGTTCCTAGATTTAAATAAGAAGTGATGAAAAACATCTAGTTGTGATTGAGTTATATCTTTTTCATTTTCAAATTCATATGTATCTGAAGTAAAATTATAGTGTGCAAGTGCAATAGATAATTGTATGGTTTCATCCATCGTAAATATATTATCTCGAAGTAAAGGGTTATTTGCTGTTGCAAAATCATAAGCAACATAAAGTATAAATAGAAAAATAGGAGGTAATTTAGCTCGAATCATATTAACGATATATTTTTTACACCAATATATCCATCGATCCATATTAATTCCTATTTTATTATTATCGATAAACCCTGATATTCTTTCATTCACTTCAGTAGTTTGTTTTGGATCAAAAATAATATATGGTACATCTTTTTCTAATAAATTTCTAAAAATAGATTCTTTAACTGATCTATTTTTAAATAAATCTATTGATGGATCTAATTTTTTATTGTTAAAATATATGACAGTGAAATTTTGATATGATAAGTAGTGTATATTCAAAATATCTTGAATTGACATAGATTGATCATTGGGTTCTTTTTGTTCGAGATCCAATTCATTTGTCATCTCGATAGTTTTACCTTCAATCATCATTCTTCGGATCATTGCAAATACATTACCTCCAATTTTACTGATAATGTACCGTGCATCTTGGGGAGAATATCCTTTATAAATCAAAGCTGCAGTCCATGCAGAATGAGCTTGACAAAGGTTATCTTTACCTTGACTTTTAATCGGGCAATCTTCGATAATTCTCGTGTATCTGCAATCTGTATCAAAAAAATCTAAAATACCTAATTCTGTATCAAAAGGAACATAGTACGGATCACCGTGAGGTTCAATTATCAGATATTTTTTGATGTATGGAAAGAAAATAATTATATTTCGATGACTTCCCAAGGATTCCTTACTTGAATCATAAAACACTAAATATACCATCAGAATAACAGGTATATTTTCTTTGTAATTATTCATAAATTTACAGAACTCAGAGATTCGTTCAAGGAAGTCATCATTTTTACCTAATTCTGAATCAAAATCAAAATCAACATCATATAATTTTTTATAACGATGTTCAACGGGAACTACTATTGATGATTCAACCTTGGTTATGATTGGGTATTTTTCTTCTGCAGCGATATTTTTGTTTTCATCTATTTCATCAACTGATTTACGCGTAACACTTATCGTCTTGAGTTGTTTTGGATATACAAACATTTTTAATGAAGAATACATGGAATATTCGAATATAAATTGTTCATTATCTTTGTCTCTTATCATTGATTTAGAATCAAAAGGTTTTTCATCCGACTCGTAAAAATCTAATGATTTTGTTGAAAATAATCTTTTAATTTCTCTGAATATAATCATGTCCATCTCATCAAAATTAAACAAATCTTTTGACATAATAAATTGATTGGTTCGAATCTCCCATCTATTGTTCGAATAATAAAAAGTTGATAATGAAAAAATAAAATCATTAAATCTTTTTTCACCAATTAAATCCTGAAACTTACTTGAAAATATATTGTTAATTTCTAAATCAGAAGCTACATTATTCGATTGATACATACCTCCATTAAATAAAACATCAAATTTAGTTGTATATAAAATTGAATTCATTGATTGGTAATCAAAAATAACATTGTTCATAGCAACATCAATTAAAATTTGAATCGTTCGATGTTCAGTTTGAAACGGAAGAATCACAAAAAGATTTTGAGAAAACAAAGCAGCTGTGATATCGAATGAAATTTTTAACATATCGGATTCTGTGTATGGAAAATCAACTGATGAACACCAACGATGTAATCGAGTGTACACAGATAATTGTATTGAAACATAGTAATATGAATCTATTATTTTAACGATCTCATTATTTAACCCGATATATAAACAAAAATATTTAAAAGTTTCATACCAAAGATCTAAATTTATTTTTGGAAATAAACCAAAGTTATCCTGAATTTTTATTTCGTTTCTCCAAACTTCAAATGATATTTCTGCTAATTCGGGTGAAATTTTTTCTTCAGATACATTTTTAATTATTTCATCAAAATTTGTCTGTGTTTCTGTCTGTGTTTGTTTTGAATCATCTGATATGATTGCGCTAAAAATCGAACCACTATCAAATAACACAGTTGGAATACCATAAGGTTTAAAAACGTCATTTTTACTTATATTTTCTTTTTTTGCACGTTTGGAAAGATTTATCAGATCATGTTTCAAATAAGGAAAATCCCCATATTCATTAAAATTAAATTTGGATTCAGATTTAATTATAGGGTTAAGATTTATTTGTTGTTCCATTTCTTTTCATAAAAATTTTTATGAAAAGAAAGTATTTATAATAAACTGATTTTATTTGTAAACAGGGAATGTGGTCAAACACTGGTGAGAAAAAAATAGCGAGAGGTTACTGTCGAGTTTCAACCGTGATGCAATCAGAGTTAGGTATCAGTTTGGAAACACAAAGAAAGAGAATCAGTGATTATTGTGATTACAAACATGTGAATTTAATTGAAGTCTATGAAGATGCAGGTATTTCAGGTAAAGATATGTCGAGACCTGGATTACAAAAATTATTACATGACATACAAAAAGGAGAATATGTTATTATCACTGATTTATCAAGATTGAGTCGTAACACAAGAGATGCATTGGGTATGTTTGAAACATTAAAAACTAAAGGTGTTTTCTTAGTTTGTTTGCATCCTGAGATTGATTTTTCATCTGCAATTGGTGAATTAATGTTCACAACATTAATGGCTGTTCATAACTTAGAAAGACAAAACATAAGTAGTCAAGTATCGAACAATATGAAAGCATTAGCAAAAGAAGGTAAACTTCGTTCTCGACCACCTTTCGGATATAAGTTCGTAAGTAAAGAATGTGACTTGGAACCTGTTGAATCACAACAAAGAGTCATTGAAAAAATAAAAGAAATGTTTTTTAGTGGGATTAAGTTAACACACATTGCAAATAAATTGAACACTGATGGTGATAATGTTGTTTTATTAGATAACAAACGAACAATGATTGATGGAAAGATCCCTTTGTTTTATGCTCAAACTGTGAAACGGATACTTGAAGATGTTGGATTGGTGAGAACAAAAGATGTTCGTGTACCAATATCTACTCGTGTTTTGTCACATCGAAGGAAAGATGAAAACAATGTATTTGATTGAAGGATATTTGAGGATAATTGTGATGATTAATTGAATTTATTGTTTGTAAAAAATATTTGAGTATTAGATTATCAAAAATATTAATAGTTTGAGTATCGATTTGAAATCAGAAAATGTATGTTGATTTCATTGATTAAATATTATTATTATTTTATACTTTGTATATATTTATATTTGAGAATACAAGTTAAATCAGAAATATTAACAACACAAACAAATATTTGTATCGATTGTTTGAAATCAGAAACTCATTCATTCATTGTTTGAAATCAGAAACTCATTCATTGATTGTTTGAAATCAGAAACTCATTCATTGATTGTTGAAATCAGAATCTCAAATCTCATTCATTGATTGTTGAAATCAGAAACTCAAATCTCATTCATTGATTGTTGAAATCAGAATCTCATTCATTCATTGTTTGAAATCAAAAACTCAAATCTCATTCATTGTTTGATTTTCAAATTATTATTCTATACTTCAAATATATTTCATCTTCAAATATATTTGAGAATACAAGTTGTATGATTGTTGAAATCAAAAACTCAAATCTCATTCATTGATTGTTGAAATCAGAATCTCAAATCTCATTCATTGATTGTTGAAATCAGAATCTCAAATCTCATTCATTGATTGTTGAAATCAGAAACTCAAATCTCATTCATTGATTTTCAGATTATTATTCTATACTTCAAATATATTTCATCTTCAAATATATTTGAGAATACAAGTTAAATCAGAAATATTAACAACACAAACAAATCAAGTTGTATGATTGTTGAAATCAAAAACTCAAATCTCATTCATTGATTGTTGAAATCAGAAACTCAAATCTCATTCATTGATTTTCAGATTATTATTCTATACTTCAAATATATTTCATCTTCAAATATATTTGAGAATACAAGTTAAATCAGAAATATTAACAACACAAACAAATCAAGTTGTATGATTGTTGAAATCAAAAACTCAAATCTCATTCATTGATTGTTGAAATCAGAAACTCAAATCTCATTCATTGATCGTTGAAATCAGAATCTCAAATCTCATTCATTGATTCTTCAGATTATTATTCTATACTTCAAATATATTTCATCTTCAAATATATTTGAGAATACAAGTTAAATCAGAAATATTAACAACACAAACAAATCAAGTTGTATGATTGTTGAAATCAGAATCTCAAATCTCATTCATTGATTGTTGAAATCAGAAACTCAAATCTCATTCATTGATTCTTCAGATTATTATTCTATACTTCAAATATATTTGAGAATACAAGTTAAATCAGAAATATTAACAACACAAACCAAGTTGTATGATTCATTAAAATTCAAATCAAATAATCATTATAATATCATTGCAACACAATCTAATTTAAGCTTTATCAAAGCATCATTTACAGATTCTAATAATCCTCCAAAACATTCTTTCACATATGAAATCAATAGAATTAAATCTTTAGTTTTAATTCTATTGATTTCACACCTACTATAATCAGATGTTAATAAAAATTCATTTTCAAATAAAATTACTTTTTCTACGAACTCATTTTTAGGTAACATCTCTGCTTTAAAATTACTTGAACAGAATGATTTTTTTGTTAAAATATGAGAATATTTGAAATTCGACCAAATATGAAAACAAAACATAGTCATTAATTTATACTTGTGTTTCTATTCAAATTATTTTTGTTACAATCGTTCTTAACTCTTAATTCAACTTCATTATTAGTGAACAAAACACTCAATCCATTCCTAATGTCCTTTTGTTCACCAGTCATTTGAATACGATCAACAGATGTCATTGGTAAAGTAAATTTATTTGTACAAAATGAAACATCAGAGTATATCTTATTGTGAGGGACATTTTTGATCATTCCATCATTTTTGATCATTCCATCATTTTCATCACTAAAATACAATCTATTTTTTAAATCTAAACCATAATAATCAAGATCAGTTACATTGCGATATAACAAATAGAGTGAACCTGATCCTAATTTATTTTCGATGTTCATCACATAATCTCTAAAAAACACAGATTCAGACAACACATCTAACTTTTTCAAATATAACTTAAAATCAGGTATTTTAATTAAATCATCTGAATATGGATATGATAGAGAATTCAATAGATACGTAAGTAAAACTCTGTTATATTTATCTTTTGGTTCAAAGTCAGAAACACTATTCAAAACATGATGAACTAATTTTGGTGAAATCGGTGCACCTAGAACGTATTTAATTTTAAATATTACACTGGCATTTTGAGAAAACTTCGATAGAATCAATTCAAAAGAAGAATTCTCAATTATAATTGATTGTTGTCTGAATGTAAGTTTATCAAAAGATTTGTTTGATGAAAGTTGTTCGATTAATGATTTGAAAAAAGCTTCACCAATTATAAATTCATCTGGTTTTACATGTTTAAAAATCAAACATTGATCTGCAACAGACACGTTTCTCTCTCGAAAAACAAATGTATTGTATGCAGAACAACCCGAGTCTTTTTTGCAAAAATTCAAAAATAAATTGAGTATCTCAATGTGAGGTATAATTGTTTTTGGAATTTTAATATTTTGATTCACTGAAGATTTTGAAGCTTCATCAATGAAATCTTGTCCAAACGTTGTTTTTGTTATTTTATCAGATTTGAAACAAAAAGTTTCTGATGAGCTAAATGAACCCATTTAATATGATAAAATATTATTTCAATTGAGATAATCAAAATATTATTAATCAAAATTATTTTGATTAATAATAGTCACAAGCGATAAACGATTCTTTCTTATTTTCTTTTGTTTTGAAGAATCATTTTTATGTATAATGATCAATTATGTATAAATTAATAATGGTTTAATTGAATTCAAACTATTAAAGTTCAACAGATACAAATTTTGTTCCATCAAATCTGAAGCACTTTTCATCTGAATCAAAAAGTAAAAAGTATGTATCTGTTAGAACAATTCCCAGATCATTGACCTCATTTTCATTCAAATTATATGAAGATACATTTGTCTCCTCGATGTTATGTAAATAAAGTTTATTTTCTTTTGTGAACAATTTAATTTTTTTGTCAGTGACATCAATCATCGAACAATCAACTTTTCTATTTTTTTCCAAATTCAAATCATAATAAATAAAACACATATTGTTTTCATCATAACATATGATTTGTTCATTTTCCCTGTCAAAACAAATCGCATAAATATATTCAAATGTTATTCCATCACCAATGCTTTTCTTAAGTGCAAGAGTATTATCATTTATTTCGTAATAATGAACAGTATTTCCTTCTTTTAGATAAATTTTATTCGAGATACTAATGATATCTGTATACAAATTAAAAGAATGAAATGAACTTGATTTATGTTCGTAAAGATGTGAAGTGATCAAATTTAAATTTTCATCAAGAATGATCATTTCATTTCCCAAAGGAACAAAAAGAAGTGATAAATCAGATGAAAAACAAGTAGAAGATATTATTGCTGAAGATTCATATCGACATTCGATACTTCCATCATACATAACAATGACATCAGGATAAACAACATATATCCGTCCAAGATTACCAATTAAAATGTCGACAAAATTATTTTCTAACTTTACTGAATCTAACATAGATTTATATGAGTTCCAAGAAGGAATTGAAACTGTAGTTGTTCCGATTGTCACACGTGAATAACGAATAAAATTCGATAATTTATTTTTCTCATGTGATTTTTCAAGTTTGTTCAGTTGATGTTGTGAATAAATCAAATGACCATGTCGCTTTCTAATATCTCCTACTTTTGATTGTTTCAGTGAATCGTTTATTTTATCAAAAGTTTCTTTTGGATAAGCAACATTATCACCGATTGTATCGATGTTCGATTTGACGTCTTCAATGACAATATCAACCGCATCAATCAATGATTTTCTTACGAATCGAAGTTCAGACAATATACTTTCTTTTTCTTTAGTATTTTCCTCTGACAAATTTAAATATGAATTTTTGAGATTATTGATTCTCTTGTTGAGTTCATTATAATCTGCATGTTTGAGTTCAAATTCTTTTTGTTCGATATCTTTTTGAATCGTAACATATTTTTGATATTCCTTAACTTCATTCATAACTTTCTTTGCGATAGGTAGTTTATGAATTGATCCTTTGATTTCAAATTTTTTACGACACATAGGACACATTGGTCTGTTTGGTTTTGCATCATCAATTAATTTTTCAATACAAGAAAGACAAATAACATGAGAATTTCCACAAGGAACTAATCTAGGAGAAGTAAATTCATCGAAGCAAATAGGACAACATGGTTCCTCTGGTGTCGATGACATTTATTTTGTCACATCATTAATTATGATAATCATTTATTGAATGTTCTTTTTTAATTGTGAATTAAAAAAGAAAATGGGTGGATCACATACGAATCTATGTGTAATTGTTTATCCCTCATCATCTGATCAAAATCAAACAAAGAAAGAAATCAAGAAAGAATTTAAGGTTCCTACAGAAGCATTTAATGTTTTTGTTGTATTCGATTATTTAAAGAAGAAATGTATGACTGGAAGTGTTTTTACTGACGATTGTAAAACTAATTCATCTGAGATATTTACGAGAAGAAATATAATTTATAACAAAGAAACTCAATGTTTAACCTATAAAATAAAAGCTTCAGTTATTGATGGAATTAACAAATATATTTCTAAATTTGAGGATCATTGGTTTAGTTCAATGAAAGGTAAAACTTCAATACCATTCGATAAATTATATGATAAATTTACTTCAAATTACATTCGAGAGAAAAAGAAAGAGATTGAAAAATTAAATGAAAAACAATCATTAAAATTAAGAGAAGAATTGGATGATTTACTGGTTGGTTTGTATCTAATTGGTGCACCAATGTCCTACGATGTGTTATCTGCTTTTCTATCGTCAATTGAAACTAAGAGATTCAATGAATTAATGTTTCGATCATTGATGAATGAATTGATTTATGATGAATTATTGATTGATATGATAAATAATAAATTTATGAATTATAATGAATTATATGTAAGTTATTTGAATAGCGTAGACAAAGTAAGTTCAGGTGCTGCTTCTTTGATTTTTTGGAATCAGAGGAAAGAAACAAAGACAAAAACAGATAAAATTTTATTTCCTTATTTATACAATGGATATCGAAGTCATGTTGGAATTGAAGGATGGAAATATTATGATTTAAATTTTATTTCATATATGTCATCAGGATTACCAGATATCGATGGTATACCTGTGTTTGCTGATGTAAATCGAAGTGTTACTGATTGTATTTTGTTTGGAAAAGGATTTGATAAAGTTTCGAAAAAACCTGTGAGTTCATATGTTATCATCAATGGTGAAAAAAGAAGAATCGATACCAGTGACATTGAAGAATTAAGTTCGAATGAAGAACAAAAGATTGAAACATTGAATCAAATAAGAAAAAGAAAATATGTCGTTGAAACTTCGATTGCTCGTGGTGAATTCTTAATATTTGTTTTATAATGTTTGTTTTATAATTTAAGTTTGAATTTCAAATATGATTTAGAATCATATTTGAAAATAAAAGACGAATTGATTGTAAATTTTAGATGTATGTTACTCAAAAAGTACATGACAGAGAGAGACACAGAACAATCGAAGATATTCAATGTTTCCTTTCGAACAATATCTCGATTATTGAATCCAATGAAATTCGATATGTCAGAACTAATAGAATTACTTTCAATGAAATGTGTTGCTGACAAAATTAGGTATCAAAGAGAAATTCAAAATGGAGACATAATAGTTATTGATGAATTCTCTTTGACATGTAGTAACCAAGGTAAATTTCTTTGGTTAAACAACGAAATAAAACCACTTGATGATTTTCCAGATGAATGTGGAAATATAACTAAAGATTTTATTGCATTTGAGGGATATTCACCAAAAACATGGATCAAAACAATTGATAACAATAATATTATCGTCACAAATTTAAGTAATTATGTTGAAGAACTAAAAAATAATTTTATACTTGATGTTGATAGTGTAACTATTGTTTCATATTTTAATTGGTATAACCGATGGACATGGAACACAGAAAAATGGCATGTAAAACTTAAATTGTTGTATTCTGATGTACTTGAAATTTGGCATGCAGAAGGTAAAATAAAAGATAAGGTAGTAAGGATACTTCATGAAGGTAAAAGATATTTTCATTATGATTCTGTCATAAATTTTGAGAATTATGAAATGATTGAAATCAATGGTAAAAAATGTATTTTACAAACTGATATTCAACCAGTAATTCCATTTAAGATATATTTTTATGAATATTTTATAGAATGTATTACTAACATTAATTATTATGATGTTGAAAAATATAACAATGAAAATCAAGATTATAAAGTTGGATCTTTAATAATTAGTGATTGTGAAAATTTAATAAATTTTGTGAGTCCAAGAAAATATAAGGTCACATGTGAATTTGAAAATTTGTAGTGAGTCTTAAATGCGAAGTGTGTCAATCATATTAACTTAAAATTTTAACCAATATCTATTGAAACACATCATTGATCAATGATGTGTTTGTTTGTATTCAAATGTTATTCTATTTACTATATTTTGATTTCAAAGAAGAAACAAGTGAGACATATTTTACTTGTGCTTCTTCTTTACTTAGTTTTTTATTGTCATTCCATGAATCCCATTTTGCACATCCTTTCAAATCAATAAAACTAGGTCTCTTTGTTTTATTTTCACCAACCGTTGCTTGTTTATATAAACCATACAACTGAAGGAGCTCTGTGTTTGTTGGAGAAACTTTTAATTCTCGAACTTCTTTAATTGCTTGTTCAAATGACATTTTTTATGAAAAAATAATATTTTAAAATATTAGCACACACAACAATTTTTAATGTTTGGTCGAATTCGACCACATTTGCTACACGAATAAATCTGTAAATCTTTGTTAGTATATTGTATTTTTTTCTTTTCGAGTATCTTTTGAAATTCAATCGAGTCAATTCGATTCTGAGTCACAACAAAGATATTTTGAGTTACCTTAGATTTAAGACACACAATTTTAATGTTATTTTCAAATTCAATAGGTGTTCCGATTTTCTTCGTATTTAAATATGAAAACAATGGAACAAATTCAAGATAAAATACTTGAGATTCATCGATATTTAGTGTATTACCATGTTTATATGATAAACAATTCATACATGTTTGTCTTTGATAAAATTTAACTGCATTTCCCAGACAATTTGGATTAAACATTGAAAAATAACAAGGTCTAGGTTTAGTATATGATAGATAATATTTGGGTATGATCTCTTTACTTGTTGTGACATCAATGATCCTTGAAATTCCTTTGAATTTCTTTGTTTGATGAATTGATCGAAGTCTTTGTTTCTCCATGTTACCATCGATAAACACATTATTAAAATAACATTTATTAAACTTTTTCTTTAATAAAATTAAAGAAAAAATGAGTTTCTAAGAAACCAACAGAACAATAAAAATGTTGAACTTCAGAGGATTCCCTAAGCTCGTTCGCGAACTTTATGATGCAAAACTTGTTACTGTTCAAGATGTGAACAATTTGTTTTGTAACACTCTGTATCTACTTGAACAAGAAAAGAAAAGTACTGAAGTTCTATCGAATCTATCTGAATACGTCACTTGTGAACCAAGTAAATTCCAAAAGCATTTTGAGTTTCATGAGAACAAAACTAAAATCTATCGTGATTTGATCCTTAATATTGGCCTTGAAAAATTTAAAGAAATTGTTGGAGAAGATCCAATTATTTACTTCAAAAATAACGTTGGTCACATTGAGGAAGTAATTGAAAGATGCAAAATGTATCTTAAATATCCCAGTGTTTTATGGTTTCGTTCAATTGTTTCATCTCATCATCTAATGATGATAGTTGACCCAAAGAAAATTGATCTATTGGCTTCTGATCTTGAATTTGTTTATCCAACTCATTTGAGTGATACAACATTTGAATCAAAACAAAAATATTTGATTGATTATTTGTTGTCAAGAACATCAGAAGAAAAGAATACTTTTCTTGATTTGATTCGTAAACGAGGTTTTGTTACTCAATTCAATAACCCAAGTGAGTTCTATGATTTGAATATGAATGAACAAAAAATGGTCTTTTTTCCATTGTTTGTACCAGGAAACAAAGAATTTAATTCATTGCTTTTGATGGATGATCTAATGAACAAACAAATTCTTAAATTTGTTCCAAATCTTGAATTTGATGTGGTTACAGGAATGAAAATGATTTTTGCATTTGGAACTCCAAATAAGTTCGAACTACTTGATGTTGAAAAATATTCAACCAAAAATGGAATTGAATTTTTGACAGAAAAATCGAATGTTCGTTTGAATTTTGATGAACTACTTAATGTTATTGGATTGATCAAACGATATTTTCCAAAATATACGTGTGAACTTTTTCATAAAATCACTGAGTTTGAAGAATCGAATGAAGTAGAAAGAGAAGTTAAAGAAGATATTGATCATAAAGTTGAAACTCAAAACAAATCAGTGAATAAGAGTTATGATCAAAGTGTACCATCAGTTATGAAGGTTCCTATTTCACACATGAATCCATTTGAAGATCCAAGTGTAAAAGTAAAAAACGATGAGACAGAGTATCTGAATGAAGTGATGAACTTTATTTTTGAACTTCGAGGTTACAAAGGAAAGAAAGTCAATATTCTTGAACCACAAACTATGGAAGGTTGTCCTTTTTCAACAAGTAAATCAGTTGTTCTTGATGATGAAACTTTCAAAGAGTTGGTTGTTAAAGAAATCAGCAGGTGTTGGAATGATACTCAATATATGTATAAAAATATTAAGACAACCCCCAGTTATCAACTTATCCTAATGGATCTATTGAATAACAAAAGTAGAATGTTAGAACTAACAACTATTGTTGGGAATTGGATCATTGATTATATCGAAAATAAATATTGTGTGTTTATCGATTTTGGGTTTCGAAGCTAATTTTCATAAAATTTAACTATTTTATTTGAACTATTAAATAAAAAGAAATTTTAACATAATTTATGTTAAAATTTGACATCAAGTGATTTATTAAAAAACATATTGTTCGAAATAACATCAACTCGATGGAATCAACAACATATCAAATAAAATCAAGTTTTTATCGATTCGTCGCTCATTTTACTGAAACAAAAAGAAGTATGTTTGAATGTAATTTTGGACATCGCTTTCTTGTTGAAACAAGGGAAATAGAAAATTTAAGTTGTCCGATTTGTTTATCAGAACAAAGTAAAAAACTTAACGGTGTTTTATTTTCACTTGAATGCGAAACAAAAGGAGACAGACCAAAAAAGAGAGTTCGAATCAATGAATCTGCAAATATGATTCATATGATTCCACCAAGAGAAACAAAAGGTTTTGATCCGAAGAAAAGAATTCGAAGTAAAAAACCTATCGAACCAGACACAGAAAAAGGAAATTCAAGTGAAGTGTTATTTGATTTGAAATTAAATTCAATGGATGATCGAATCAAAGAATGTCAAAATATAGGTCAGATTCAAACTGATATTCTCTCTGATCAACAGAAGAAAATACATGAAAATTCAACTAAAATAACTGAACATCAGGATTCACTGCGTTTAATCAAAGAAAAAATAGATTCAATTGGACTTTGTGTTCCTCTATTTCGATCTGATATTTCAAAGATTAATTGTAGACAAGAAAACACAGAAACTAAAATAAGTACTTCACTTGTTTCTAATCAAATGATTCGAAGTGAAATTATGAGTTTGAGACAAGAAAACATGGAGTTGAAAAAACAAGTTGATAAACTTCAAGGTTTAATAATGAATCAATTTGTTGGTGTTGTTCATGATCTCGCAAAGAAAGTGAACGAAATAGGTTCACTGAATAAAATCAAAGAATGTTCAAATTACTGATATATGTCTTAGTATTTCTCATAATTAATTATGAGAAATAATTTAATTGAATGTTCAAAATATAACTGAAAGAATAATCAAAATGACAAAAGTCTATCTTGTTTCTGGATATGCTGGAAGTGGGAAAGATACTCTATTTTCTATTTTATCTGGAGATGTACCTAAAAACTATGTAAATATGAAAATTTATTGTAAACGAGGTTATGAATCTGAAGCTGTTGAATTAAAAAAGAATAAAAAAATGATTCGTTTTGCTTTTGCTGATTTATTGAAAGAAGAAGTTAAGAAAATTTGGAAATTAACACCAGATGTGGATTGGAACTCAATCAAAGAAAAAAAGATTGGATATTTGGGTAAAAGTTTTAGGGAATTATGTATCGAACATGGAATCGAAAGAAGAAATTCTGAAGTTAACTATTGGGTAGACAGAGTTGTTGAAAAAATAGAATCGAATGATGAAAATAAAAATATTATGATTACTGACTGGAGATTCCCTAATGAATTCTTTGTTTTGCTAAAAAAATTTAATGTCATAACTATTCGTGTTGTTAGATCTGATGTTAAACCAAGAAACATGGATTGTGAGACTTACCTTGATGATGTTTGTGCAGATTTGTTGATCACAGATGACTTTGAAGATGCATGTGTTCGATTACCTCTCTACAAAGAATTCAATGATGTTTGTGGATTAATTTAAGTTAAATAAATTATAATTTTTTTATTGGGTGATGAAATGATGAAAAAACCTTTATTTTTAACAAATTTGTTAAAAATAAAATAACGCTACAAATTTTAAATAAGATCTACACAATAAAATATAACTCTTTTTATTATTTTCCTCGTAATTTCTATATTCAAAACAGAAGCTTGTTCGATCAACTCAAATCCAATTCGATCAAATTTATTTCTTTTAATTTCAACAGGAACTTCATTGTTTTCAGAACACCACAAAAGATACCTATCTTTAATTTGACTCATTTTAGTTTCATTTTGAATATTTGGTCGAATACATTCTAATATAAAATCACCAAATCTCAATGTTGATTTTTCAGATATACGCTTCAAGTCTAAGTTTGACTCAGATGACACAATTCCATTATTAATATATATAGAATTACAATACAATAAATAAGATAAAACACCAGATAAACTTTCTGACGATAAAATATCTCTTCTTAAATTAGGATTTTTAACTTTCTGAAAAAACCCTAGTTTTTCATTCATTCTCACGTCGACAAATTTAATTGGAAAATTTATACAAATTATTCTTTCCATAAACGCTAAATCAAATGACATTTCAGGTAATTCATTGGTAACCATTAAAATTTTAGAAGTAGGAATCAAAGGATAATCAGATGATTCTTTATACATCTTTCTTAAAAAAACAGCATCAGTTCCACTTAGTGATTTTAGGGTAGCCTGATTAAACGAAGAATCTTTTGTCAATTCTGAATACACAGTTAATCTTGGTCCAAAATGTTTCAATAGACCATGAGTAGCTCCACCACTATTAGAAAATTTATTTAATAGAATGGTTTCTTTTTCACCAGCAACAACATACATTCCTAGAACTTTATTCAAAATTTCAACTAATAAACTTTTACCATTACTACCTTTTGTTCCAATGAAAATAAATATATTTCTTTCTGGATTACCAGAGATAAGAAAATAACCTAAAATACTTTGTAGATTTAAAATTGCATTTTTTTCTTCATTCATAATCGAACAAATAAACGTGTGCATCAATCGAAACCCTCGCGATTTTACCATCATAACCTCAAAAAAATTATCTTGTTTTAAATCATCAAAGATCTCAGGTACAATTTCAGTTTTCCTACTAATGTAATTTTTCGGAGAATGTCCCATAAAAACATCAGAATAATCAGATCCATTAGAAAATTTAAGAAGATCAATCGTATATGAACCACAAACTATCCTGTGTGGTTCGACATGATCCATGTTTGTCATTATAGAAGTATCAAAGTACATATGTTGTAATAGATTAAACAGAGAAGTTCTATGTTTAAATTTCCATTCATTAATTTTTTTCAAGTGTGAATTCAATAAATTACCACAACAACGATAAACGCGAGTTTTTTCGATCATACACATATATTTGAAATAAAACTTATCGAAACAATCATGCAATGATTTACAATGATCTTCTGAACGATATTTAGCAAAAATTCCAACATGTTTGTTATATACGACCCAAACATCATCACAAAATAAAATATATTCTTTAATTTCTTTCAAATAATTATAAAAATATTCGACTAATTCAGAACTAGACAAATTAAATAACGCTGATATAACCATTCTATCCGAAACATCATCGGAAGATTCATCAGATATAAATTGGATTATTTGATTATAGTTCATTGATATTGATTCTTTTCCAAATAATTCCTTATATCTTTGGGAATTATCAGATAATAACCAGAACATCAACGATCCAAAAGTCACAGATCCATTTGATGAATCAAATACTTTATCAGTAATTTTTTTATTATATTTTTCTTTAGATTGTGATGAATATAAATGTGTTAAACATCTACCTTTTTCTCCCAATGAAGATTTAATAGCAAAAATGACACGTATCCATTTTTCATAATCATTGTATCTCTCTGGGTGTAACCCAAAAATTACATTTTCCACCAATTCAACAGTGATTTTTCCATCATAGATTCTTTTTGGTGTTTTTGTTTCAACATTTGACAATGAAACTTTTTTGTGTTCATTCTCGTTATTTTCAGAATTTATGCGAACGATTGGCATCACGTCTCGTTTTTCAAATTGATTTTGAATTAGAATTTTAGATAATTCTAATGGAATTTTATTAAATTTATTCGAACCATTCAAATTAAAACTATAAATTTTTTGACGTGATGACGACCAACTAAAAAGACCAACGACATAAGAATCATCAGTTCTTATATCGATTGAATATATCATTCCATCATGTCTTATTTTGGTTCCTGGTCGAAGCATGCTAAGATAACCTTCGTATTCAAAATATAAATGGAATCCTCCACTTGGTGTATCGACACAAAAATAATCATTTATGTTTAAATTTAATTTTTTAATTAATTCAATTCCATTGATTTCAGTAATAGATTTTGAAATATCAATGTCTACGACAAATAAATTTGAAATTTTACCACATCGAATCGCATAAGTATTTTTTGGTGATGTCATTAAATCAGATAAATTTTGAAGACCTTGGTCAAACTCAAAATTTTTCCATTTACATTTTGGTGTTTTATCTCCAAAAACCAATGGAAAAACTTGAATTTTATTTGATTTAATAAAGTCGATTAATTCTGTTTCTAACATTTTTATAACTAATTACCCATACATTGGTACGTCAATTTTATTACATTAATGTAATAAAATTCTTTAATTTTTAATATTTTTTTGGGACGTAGATTTCTCTGATTTCACCAGGTTCTCTTTCATCTCTATCTTTTTGTGAATCGAATCTGTGGTTTGTGTCACTGTAGTTTCTTTTATTGTTTTCTCTTTGTGAATCAATACTGCCAGGAACATAGCGTTCTCTGTTGTTACTAAAATTACCTCTTCCACGTCCCCTATTTCCTCTTCCTCTGAAAATACCTCTTCCACGTCCTCTCATTCCTCTGAAATTACCTCTTCCTCTCATTCCAAGTCCTCTCATTCCTCTGAAATTACCTCTTCCACGTCCTCTCATTCCTCTTCCTCTCATTCCCCTATTTCCGGTTTTCTTTCGATATATAGGTTTCCAATTAAGAATCTCAGATTCAACAATGGTTCTATTGTAATCAGTGTCTCTATCGAGATCCAGTTGAATAATTTCATATCTATTCAATCCAGATAATATCGAAGGAATCAAAGAATAAAATAAAAAGGAATTCTTAAAAATAATATATCCAGAAGAATCACTCATGATTTCATAGTCAATAAAACTCTCTTGAATTTCATCTCTATTTTTAGGTTCAATATCATGAACTTTTTTCATGAATTCTTCTCGAATCTTTTTCCTTGACTCGAACATCAGAGATGTTCGACGATTGAGTTCCGAAATAAAATCAGAAATTTCCTCATGTCCATTTTCAGAAATACCATTTATTAGGCATGTTCTAGAAAGACTATGATTGGTTCGAATTGGGAGATAAATTCTTTTTTTGTTTGAATCTCTTTTGTTAAAAATTTCTTTACAAACCTTGATGTAACTAAAATCATCAATTACTTCATTCATTGAGATAGGATCTGAGAATCTAACAGCAAAGCATGGTTTAACGATGTTCCTTGGTTCAGGTTTTCCATCAGATTTATTCTGATCTGGATGAAGAACTGTAACACCAACAGGAATTCCTTTTTCTGCAACTCTTAGTTCATACTCAGGATGGTATTTGAACATATTCAATACGATTTCTTTATCTTGTTCTTCAAATTCTTCATGTAACGTATATTTACCTGAAATTTCATTGATAAATCCATTGAAAAAACTAAAAAAATCATATCCTGTTCTCATTCTCAATTCAAATAACGTGTCATTCGAAGTAAAAGTAAAAACAAAAGGTTTTGTAGATAACCAATGTTTGAAGTTTTCTTCCGGTGTTGGTTTGAATTGTTTTGAGATGGGAGGTTTTGAGAATTGTTGATTTGTTTTCTGATGATCTCTGTGATCCCTTGAAGAATCTCTGTGATCCCTTGAAGAATCTCTGTGATCCCTTGAAGAATCTCTGTGATCCCTTGAAGAATCTCTGTGATCCCTTGAAGAATCTCTGTAATCCCTTGAAGAATCTCTGTAATCCCTTGAAGAATCTCTGTGATCTCTGTAATCCCTTGAAGAATCTCTGTAATCCCTTGAAGAATCTCTGTAATCCCTTGAAGAATCTCTGTAATCCCTTGAAGAATCTCTGTAATCCCTTGAAGAATCTCTGTAATCCCTTGAAGAATCTCTGTGATCTCTGTAATCCCTTGAAGAATCTCTGTGATCTCTGTAATCCCTTGAAGAATCTCTGTGATCTCTGTAATCCCTTGAAGAATCTCTGTGATCTCTGTAATCCCTTGAAGAATCTCTCATTCGATCACTCATATATTCGAATTAACTTCTATGCAATTATTCAACCTTTCATCCTTTTTACATTTTCAATTTTACTCAACCTCTCAATAATAAACCAAATTTAATTGAATTAAATCTATAATAAAAATCATTCACACAAATGATTTTTATTCACATCAATCTCCAATATTTTTTCTATTCAAATGAAAATGAGCGAAAACAAAGAAAGAGATGAAATGATACTCAGTTTGATGGAAATAGGGTATGATCCATTATCATTAGATGCAATGGAAACAGAAGAAATAGCTCAGATACTCAAAAATATATCAGAAGCATCAGAAATAAAAACAATAGAAGGTACATTTCGACCAAGAGAACATCAGCTTCGCGTTGCACAACATATGAGAGAAAGAAGAGGTCTCATTGCGATACACGACCTTGGTTCAGGTAAAACCCTATCAGCGATTATTGCGATTAACTGTGTTTTAATGGAACACAAATCAGCTGTTGTTCATATCATTGTTCCAAAAACCATATTACCTAATTTTCAAAAAGAATTAGATTTTTATTTTTCATTACCAACTGAATCTTTCATTGAACTAGTTGATTGTCCGAGTTTACCTATAGCTGATTTTAGAAATCGAATAACTCTGACTACACCACAAAAATATGCAAAGAAATCAGATGATGAGAATATGAAGAATGTTTTTCTGATAGTTGATGAGGCTCACAATTTAAGAAACAAAGGAAAAACTAACAATAAATTGATAGAATTTGCTAAGAGAGCACTTAAAGTTCTTTTACTCACTGGTACACCACTAAAAAATAGAGAAACAGATATTGTCCCACTCATATCTATAATTGATGGAAAAAAGAAATCTATCTCTGAAGATTATTTTAAATCAAAGATACTCCATGATCCAATTGCATTTCGAAAATATTTTGGTGGTAAACTGAGTGTTTATCATGCCATTGATGACCCCAATTATCCAAGAAGAGTCGATGTTCCTATTGTAAAACTAGTTATGCCAGAACAATATTACCATGATTATTATTTAATTCAAAATTCCATGGCAAACCAGCATATCGTAGATTTATATGGTGATCCAACAAAATACAGTGTTTTTTACAATGCATTGCGTCGTGCAACGAATGGTTTAAATGGCATTGATAGCCCCAAGGTTCAATGGGCATATCGATATGCTGCATTTGAAGCTTCAAAAGGAAGAAAAACTATTATTTACAGTGCATTCAAAGATTCCGGTATTTATCTGATATCAAAGATGCTAAAAAAGAGTTCGGTTGGACATGTGTTTATCACTGGTGACATTTCATTGAAACAAAGAAAAGAAGCAATGAGATTATATAACAATGGAGATGTATCAGTTATGTTACTGAGTAAAGCTGGAGCTGAAGGTATTGATTTGAAAAGATCAGCTAATATAATATTAACAGAATCAGGTTGGAATGTTTCAGAAGAAGAACAAGTCATTGCAAGGGCAATTCGATATATGTCACACGAGGGATTACCTGAGGAACAAAGGGTAGTCAAAGTAATTCGTTTATTTTTAGTTAAACCTGCAAGTAAATATAAGAATGATGATCAACCTGATGCAATTGATGAAATTATGTTCAAATCTGCATACATGAAGAAAGAACCAAAATTAATTGAAATGATGGAAAAACTCGAAGAAGTATCTATTGAAAATTTACCTTATGATATGATTGATTCTGATGTACCTTATGGAAGTAAACAAGAAACTGATGATGCATTTTTGTTAGCTGATGATCTCAATGCTCCGACAAAAATAAAGAAAACAAAGAAAAAGAAAGCTGGTTGGTGGTCAGATTTTATCAAAGGTATTTTCTAAAAATAGTTATTTGATTTTAATTTATTAATAAATTAAAATCAAAGTATACAATATGATCAAAGGTAACATTGAAAAACTTACATTAGAAAACAAGTTTTATCGTCATGTGTTACAAACAACATCTGAATCTCAATTAGTATTAATGTCGCTTGAAAAAAATGAATATATACCTGAGGAAACACATTCAACCACAACTCAATTTATTCGAATCGAACATGGTAAAGGTGTTGCTAAAATAGGAAATCAAATATATCGAATTAAAGACGGAGATTTTTTATTAATCCCATCAGGTGTTTCTCATTTTATAAAAAATACTGGAGAAACACTAAAATTATATTCAATTTATTCTCCTTCTGTTCATAAATCTGATTTGATTACTAAACGACAACCAGAAGAAACTGAATAAAAAATTTAATGGTTTTACAATTTAAATGGAGTTCGTGAATCTGAACATTTATCGTGAACTCACGTGTTCAATCGAACCCAACGAAATTGATTCTAATGATGACATTGTTAATTTTCCATTGATTCTTACGAGATTTCAATCAAATGAACCAGAAGAATTTGAAAATTACATCAAAACAAAAGATATCGATTGCATTGAAAATCCAATTGCATTGAATGAATATGAAGAAATCATTAAAACTGGTTTATCTTTGATTGGTGATAATGAGGGATTTACTGAGTATGAAATTGAAAAATTTATTTTGTATGGGTTACCACCAGCTAATGATATTATTAAAGAAAAATTAATGAGAAATCCTTGGGATGATTCATTAATTTCTTATTATCGAATTGATGTGAATCTACTCGAAGAAATGATAGAAAAGAAAGAATGGTTGAGTGTTAGGACTAAAACAGAAATTTTGAATTCAACAAAGATATATGGTTGGTGGAAAATGATTGTTTTTCGAGAAAATGATCCGTATGTAGAAAAATATTTAAAAAAATATCGGACACCATTTGATCCAATCGTTAAATGTGAAACTAATATTTCTAATTTGAATTTTGATTCAAAAGAATTTACTAACTTTGAAAGTCCAGGTAAAAATGAAAATGAAACTGATTTTGAAAGAGATTCAGATTGGGAAAATGAAAGAATCGATTATGATGATTTGTGGTCAACTTATGATTCAAAAACTTCATACGGATATGAACAAAATAAGATAAAACCAAATACATACTATTCTTCATATAAACCACACTCATATAATTTGTATTCGAGATATACAAATAGAAACTTTGATGATAGAGGTGAAATTGAAAACTTTGATTCTATTGAAAACTTTGATTCTATTGAAAACTTTGATTCTATTGAAAACTTTGATTCTTATGATAGAAACAGTAGATATGAACAATCACACAACAGAGGATTACCGTTAATTTATCGTTCAAAAGAATCAGATGTAAAACTCAGATTTCCATCAAATTTAAAACTCAAATTCCCATCAGAGAATTCAATTGATTCAACTAAAATGATTGAATACAAAACATCTGATGTTGAATCGATTGAAAACACAGATGAAAGATCAGAGACTTGATTTTTTAAATGTATTTTTCAAATAAAAGTTTAATTAAACTTTTATTTCCCAGTGCTACAAAATGTTTGTTCATTAAACAACTCAGTAAAAACAACTTATTCAATGTATTCTGAGAAACGAAGACATTCTTTTGTTGACGATCGTGATATTGATACTTCAAGTAAAAAACAAAAACTTGAACTTCAACCAATTAAAAAGTTTCACAAAGCAATCGAATATACAAATGAAGAAAAACAATTGCTCGAATCAGAGCTGAAAAAAATCGAACTTAAACATTCAATTATCATTCAAAATATCGTTCGATATATTTATTGGATCGGTATTGTGAGATATGAACAAATTCAAGATAACAATATTTTTATTACTGAAGGTTGGCTTGAGATTCGTGGATATACGAGGTTATTTTCAATTGGTTGTTCGACAAAAACCAAAAAAGAATCAAAGTTGCTTGCGCAACGAGGAATTTTTGAAATCTTAACTGAGAAACTTAATATTCAGTCACCATCGATAGAAGCAAAGATAAAAGATGTAAATGAATTTGTCAAAATTGAACCACTCGATTCATCATGTAAATTGATGGATGTCTTTCCAGATAAAAATGGTAGACCAATCAACAAGACACCACTTCAATTTTTGAATGAATTCTTTTCAAAATTTAGTTCGAAATATAGCATTCGATTTTCAAAAGGTTCAATAACTCAACAAAAGATAGGAGATTCACTTTTTAATTCGGTTAAATTTACGATTTCATGGGTTGATTCAAATGAAAAAAAACAAGAATTTAATTGTGTTGGATCTCATATTTCAAAAACATATGTCGAACATTGGGTTGCACAAAAAATCGTTCATCAGTATTTTTCAGTACTTAATTTTCCAACTAAAACTTGGTTTGCTATGATTTCTCATTTGAAAAAAATCGAACCAGGTTCAATTGAATTCTTCCCTGTTTCATTTGACAATGAGAAAAAAACAACATCATCGATTAACGATGAAATGGAACAAAAACTGCGTGAAATTTCAGAACTATTAAAAAGTTAAATGATAATAATTGATTGATTATGATTAAAATTATATATACAAAAATTTAACAAATAACACAAAGACTCAAATGAAATGATTAAATTTATTTCATTTGAATTAAAATGAGAACATCATTATATTCGACTTCTTACGTACAAAAGTATTACGAATTAAATTCATAACACTATGTAGGTAAAAAATAATTAAATTTTATCTCTTACTTTGAGTAAAAACCCCCATATTTTTCTTTCCTAAAATCGAACACTTAAGTTTTTCCAATATATTAACTGAAGCATTTACGTCTCTGTTGATTTCTTGGTTTACAGAAGCACATCTGTTGTTTCTACAAAGAAGTGCATCGTAACTCCGAAATCCATTCTTAACTGAGTGATCCAAGATTTCATGACAACAATAACAAAGTTTACTTGTCTTATACTCATCAATTTCTTGAAATCTTATAATTCTTCTTCCTTCTGAGTTCCTTGTTCGAAAATAATGCTTAATTAAACTACAAGGTCCTTTGACATGTCCTTTAATTATAGCATCGTTATTTGACCAATCTCCGAATCCAATTATGTTCTCTGATTTTTTCTCAGTAATTCCAGTAATTATTTGATTAATAATTCGTTGTCTGTTTGAATACAAATTAAATTTTCTTTGTTGAAAACCATGAATCGAATGAAAATTAATTAATTCTTGAACTTTATCTCTCATATAAGAAACATCAGATAATAATTGATTTGAATTCACTGTTTTTTCAGGTGCTTTTGTCATCCAATCTCTAATTTTTGTATTAGAATTATAAAGGTTATTTTGAATTGCTTGAATTTTATCTGATCTTATTGCACTCTGATAATCTTTGTTTGGAATTGAATCACCATATATTTTATTTCGATTAGGTGGATTCGATAACTCAGAAATTGAAGTTTTTGACCAAGTTATAATTGAAATTCTACCTGGATCAATTCCTATTAGAACTGAGTTAGGATTAAAATTAATATTTAAAGTTGGTTCTTTTGATTCAGAAATTGGAGTTATATCTGGTTGTTTTGAATCAGAATTAGAATTATTTGATTTAACATTTGATTTAACTTTATTAGATTTGTTTGTAAACCTAGCTCTTCTCACTACTTTATTTCTCGAAAATAAAAGAGAAACAAAGATACCATCAGAAGATATTGTTCCAGCAAATTTTAATTTCTTTGATCTTCTTATCGAAGAGAAATCAAAGTTATCCCAGATATCCTTAAATTCATTTTTAATTCCATATTTAACCATTAATTCTTTCAGAGGTTCTTTTGTATAAGTTATGTATCTTGGAACAAAGCTTCGTTGCAGAGGTAAAAAAGAAAATTTCTTATATGGTTCTGAAACATCAATGTTAAATATCTCACATTTCTTTTGTTCCTCAGTTAAATCTTCAAACTTTGATTCTTCATTTAACTTATGTAAATCAAAGCTTCGAAGAAATAAAACATGTTCGTTAGTTCCTCCATAATTATCTTTGAAAACATCAGATACTAATCCTCTTATTTTATTCCTAAAATTTTTTTCTTCAGATTCAAGTAATTGTTTGAAATAAATCCAAGTTTGTTTTCTCGTAGTTCCATAAAAACTTAAGAAATTAGGTTTATCAGTTGTTTCAAAGAACTCACATAAAAGATGAAATAATTTAAGTTTGTTATATTCAATGGTTGACTTAAATT
>Ga0209262_10000124_pt1 | contig 45458 bp, 41 predicted proteins | sample Lowcelwee11metaG_FD_187171 | JGI IMG/M metagenome (GOLD analysis project Ga0209262, IMG submission 187171) | Freshwater pond sediment microbial communities from the University of Edinburgh, under environmental carbon perturbations - Low... | ecosystem: Environmental > Aquatic > Freshwater >... | reverse complement strand
TCGACATAATTGAACAGATAGTCATTGCAGAGGGTCTGCCCTACCCGACCTACAAGGGCCTCTGGACCAAAAAGGCATTCCTCCGCAGTCCCTCTTACCTGATCTCTGATTTCCGTGAGTCAGAGATTGATGAGGTTATCGGTTACACTGTCAGGGGAGGCTTCTTTTCCGTCTACCATGAGGGGCCTTTCAAAACATGGGGACACTATGAATTAGACACAGCCATCTTCCCCGGGGGAATTGAAGGGATAAGGAGGTGTGTGGCGAAAGCCGGTGAGGCCGGGCTGAATTTCGGCGTTCATACACTCACCAACTTCATCAATACCGGTGATCCGTATGTATCCCCTGTTCCCGACCGGAGGCTTGCCCATACAGGCTACGGATTGCTGAAGCAGGATATCTCTGCGGGTGAGACTGAGATTGAGGTCTCAAAAAAAAAATACTTCAGCCAGAAGAGGGAGAACAACCTTCATGCTGTCATGATAGGTAATGAGATAATAGTTTACGATGATGTTTCCGACGCGGAACCGTATATGCTTTCCGGTTGCCGGCGTGGTGCATTCGGAACTGAAGCCTCCAACCACTCAGGGAACGACACTGTAAGGAAGCTGATCGATCACGGCTACAAGGTTTTCTTTCCTGATATCGGGTTGCAGAGAGAGATTGCAGTCAGGCTTGGAGAGTTCTTTAACAAGACAGGAATAAACCATCTCGATTTTGACGGTTATGAGGGGTGCCAGGCTTCGGGGGAAGGTGATTTCGCGCAGAGCCTCTTTGCCGAAGACTTTTACAGGACACTTGACCATGAATTTGTCAACGGTACAAGCCGTTCACTCCCTTACTACTGGTACATCAACACGGTTTGCAACTGGGGCGAGCCGTGGTACGGAGGATTCACCGAGAGCATGCAGGAATACAGGATAAGCAACCAGGCCTTTCTCTCAAGGAATTATTACCCCAATATGCTCGGATGGTATATGCTCACTGCAACCACTACCATGGAAGAGATGGAATGGATGCTTGCGAGGTCAGCCGGCTATGATGCCGGCTTTGCCATGGTTGTGAGGATAAATGCCGCAAGAAGCAATCCGATAACCGGCCAGCTCCTTGATGTTATAAGGGAGTGGGAGAAGGCCAGGCTGACCGGTGCCTTTACGGCTGATCAGAGGGAGAGGCTCAAGGATCCGAAGAGATTGTTTCATCTTGAAAAGATAAATGAAAATGAATGGAACCTGTATGAGGCGGCGACAGACGCTCCTTCGGCGGAACAGGGAAAGAGCAGGGTATTCAACAAGCCGGAAAGGATAACTGTGCCGTAACGATAAAGACCTATGCTTGAATGGCTTCGACACTGGCAATTGGGTAACCGTTACGGTTACGAGGTACTCTTCAGGGGTCACGACCGCCGTCCGAAGGGTAAGCCTGGAATCATCATGGCAGACCTGGGAATGCCTGAAGATTATCAGCCCGGGTTCTACATCGATTTCATGGATCATGTCTTTGATTACTCCCTCCCATTTTTTCTTCACAGAATTGTGCTGGCTGACAGGGGCATAGCCCTGATAGATCCGGGAAACCCCCTTGCGCGGGAATCATTCGTGCCGCAGAAGCTGGTTGATATGTACGGGTCAGTTACCAACCGAAGGGGAGAGCCATACCTTGAGTGCAAGGTTGAATGGCGGCCGCCGGGGATGAAGAAGAATCCCTGGGACCATGGCTACTTCCTGTATAAGGGTGACGGCAAGGGAGGTGCTCCGGATGTCTGCCAGAAGAGCGCTGCCAAGATTGCAGGCTGGTATTTCGGCTGTCTGATCCCTGAAAAGAGAGTCGCATGGGCGCATCAGTGCAGAAAGGTATATGAAGAGGCTGTCACCCTGCTGAGAAAAGATTTTGGTGATGCTGAATTTCGGCATGCCAGGTACATTGACGAAAACTCGATGAGGCAGGCTGTGGAAGAGTTGCTGGCTGAAGGCTGTGAAACTATTATCTACCAGTGCTACAGCAACCCGGTGTTCTGCGACTTTGAAGATTATGCCCTGGCGATGCCAAGGGTACACCGCCTTGTCAACGGCCGCGCCAAACTGATCTTTGGAGATCAGCCAGGCAACCAGCCTGCATTGCGTGAAGCCTACGTTCAGATGGTTCGTGATCAGCTCAGTCAAATACCTGCTGACAGCTCAGTGCTTCTTGTATTGTCGAAACACGGCAATCCATTCAAACATGACACACTGAACAAACGTGCACATGAGTACAGGCAGCCCCTTGAGGATAAGATGAGGGAGGTAATGGATGAGTGGGGCGGTAAGTGGCAGCTTATATGGAGCGATGACGAATATGCTGACCATTACTGGGACCCCCGCAGGAAGAAGTTTTCTACCCTGGATGCATTCAGAAAGGCAATAACTGAAAGATATGATTATGCACTTGAGGTACCGACAGATTTTATTGCCGAGAACACTGACCTGATGATATTTCATGCCATGAAGAAATATACCATCTTCAGCGACTATGACATGCGTGCTCCCATCCCCTACTCCGACTGGGAGAAACCTCTCATGCGAACCTTCAGGGAAGGGAAAACGACAGCCATTTACGTCGGATGTCCGGTCGGACCTTACAGAAAATATGTCGCAGAAGCTGCGGCGGCGTCAATAGCAGAAATACTTGGTAACAAATAAATAAGACAATGAGGTACTTCCATTTAAGATTACCATTTCTTCTGGCATATTGTCTGCTTATGGTGCAGTCATGCGAGGATTCTGATCCCCGATCAGAAATTGACTGGGATAATCAGCGTATCGCCAGCGGTGTAGTACTTAAATCGGCAGTAACAAATTACCTTGAATCATTTCAGGCTATTTATGTATTAAAGATAGACCCTGATAAAGCTGATTTCGAGTTTTGTGTGGGAGTGCCGGGCGGACGCGTATTGACAAGCACCCTTGCTGACAGCTGCGGAGCCGTGGCAGCAATTAACGGCACTTTTTTTAATATGGCCGAGGGGTACAATACGCATTATATAAGCATCAAAGACAGTGTAATATCAACAACGGCAGAAGGTGAGTTTAATGTCCGGGCAACAGGGGTCTTCTCGTCCACGGGAGAGGAGGCAGAAATTACCTACTGGACCAGGGACAAGGAGAAGGCCGGTGCGGCGGAGGATGATTATGCCATGGTCAGCGGGCCGCTGCTGATGGCTGACAATATTGACGTTACCCTGGCAGACATACCTTTCAACACAGCCCGGCATCCGCGGTCATTTGTCGCTGTAACGGCAAAGGGAGATATCCTGCTCGTTGCCGTTGACGGCCGGCAGCCGGGTTATGCAGACGGGATGAATCTTTTTGAGCTCAGGGAACTGGCTCACTTGCTCGGGTGTGTTGATGTACTCAATCTTGACGGCGGCGGGTCAACAACGCTCTATGTCAGCGGTCAGGGGCAGACAGGTGTGGTGAACAAGCCGTCGGGCGGGGTGGAGAGGGCAGTGGCAAGCATGTTATATGTGATGAAACATTAACAAAGCAGCCGGGTGGTTGTTAGAACAGATATAACCATAAAACTAAGAATATGAGCTTTACAATGGAACCGGGGCAAAAAGCCATCGACTTCAGGCTGCCCTCGACAGAAGGGAGGGAATACAGCCTCTCAGACTTCAAAGATTACCCTTTCCTGGTGATCTTCTTTACATGCAATCACTGTCCGTATGTGATCGGTTCAGATGAGGTCACACGTGCTACTGCAGAGAAATACAACAGCTCCGGCGTTTTATTTGTCGGAATAAACTCCAACAGTGAAAACACCTACCCTGAAGACAGTTTCCCGAATATGGTGGAAAGGATGAAAAAGCACAAGTTCCCGTGGAAATATCTTTATGACAGAGATCAGTCGGTTGCAATGAAATACGGGGCCCTCAGGACTCCTCATTTCTATGTCTTCAACCAGAAGAGGGAGCTCGTGTACACCGGAAGAGGTGTTGACTCACCCCGTGACACATCAAGGATGACAATCAACAATCTCGACATTGTCCTCGGGGAGCTGACCTCCGGCAAGGCTGTGACAGTGGCAAAGACAAATCCCATTGGCTGCAACGTCAAATGGGAAGGAAAGGATGCACACTGGATGCCGCCTGAAGCTTGTGACCTGGTCTGATTGATTTATCCTTTTGGTAAACCGTAATACCCGGACAGAAATATGGACAAAATCATCCTTTTCATTCTGCTCAGCATTCCCATTATTATTATCTCCCGGAGGGCTCTCTTTGACTTCCGGAGTCACGGATTCTACAGGTTCTTCAGCTGGGAGGGCATTATCCTGCTCTTTGCCCTGAATTACAGCTACTGGTTTAAAGACCCGTTCTCATGGCAACAGATTGCCTCCTGGCTGTTTCTGGTAGTATCAGCATGCCTGGTGATAACAGGTGTGATAACGCTCAGAAAAAGAGGGTTACAGGCAGACCAGAGAGAAGATCCTGCTCTTTTTCAGTTTGAAAAGACATCTGAGCTTGTTACGACGGGTATCTTCAGGTACATACGTCATCCGCTATACTCTTCGCTTCTCCTCCTGACATGGGGCATCTGGCTAAAGAACCCCGGCATACCAGGGTTCTTTATTGCCCTTGCCTCGTCAGCTCTGCTGTTACTCACAGCAAAAGCAGATGAGGCTGAATGTGTAGCCTTTTTCGGGGAAAAGTACAGTGATTATATGAGTCGGACCAAGAGGTTCATCCCGTTCTTATTCTGAACGTCGCGCTCTCTTCAGTAACGCCACGTATCTATCTTATCAAGAGGATAGATGGGTCGGGGTATGTTTACATAATTCAGGGCTGACGGGTCTGTGTTGCTCAGTCCCGGCGATATCACATTGACAGTCTTTCTGTTGTAAAGCAGGTAATTGTAACGGAAGGGAAACAGATTTTTTACAACAACTATGTCCGCCTTCCACAGTGAAAGTCCGAGGCTTTTATAGTCGTCAGGATGGCGTGATGCCATCGGCAGTTCTGACAGCACAAGATGGATACCCTCATGTTTGATGATAAGGGTCTTTCCGTACGTTGTCTCATTCTTCCATGCGATTACTCCGTCATAAGTCAGTGGTGCGTTGTATGCCGTGTCAAGTTTACCTCCAACAGTCAGCCTTACCTCATCACCAACCTTGAAATTCCATGCTTCACTGGCGGCCGCCTCATCTCTGATGGTGAGGTATGAAGTAAGATCACTTCCCTGCTCAAGCAACGCCTTCAGTATCCATGTGCTCTCACCCGGCGTTCCTGTGCCAACTGCATCGGAGACATCACAAAAAACCAGTGTCCCCAGTTTCCGGGCCACACTTCGGTCACGGGCAATCGTAACAGCCTCCTCCGGTGTGTTGCCAGCCGGCTGCGGCACATCGCGCACTGCCCAGGCCATCTCTGCTATCTCATCAGCAAGCTCCCGGGCAAGATCAGGCTTCCCGTCCGTGATAGCTATCGTACTGTAACCCAGTTCCGGCTCGTCAATCCAGATATGTACAGGGAAAAATGAGACTGAGAGAACATCATCGGTACGCTCCATCTTCTTCATCTTCGCAAATATCTGTCTGAACGGAGGGAGAAAGTCAATATTCATGCCTCCCCCTTTCAAAAGGCGCATCTTATTGACGACCATCACCGGTTCGATATCGCCGAAGACAGACTTAATGAGCAGTTCCCCCGCCTTGTAGCCTGTCCTGAAGTGATCACGGTGCGGGTTTGTATGATACCCTACAATGATATCAGCAAGGTGGGCCCTTCTCTTTGTAACATTGGCATGAAGGTCAAAGGTTACAGCAATGTGCACCTCATCGCCCGTGATGCTTCTTATGGCCTCGAGGATATCCCCTTCGGGGTCAAATACACCCTGCACACCCATGGCGCCGTGCATTGAGAGGTAGATGCCGTCTACCTTGTCATGCTGCCTGACAGCATCAACTATTGCCGCCTTAATTCTTCCATAGAACAGGCTGTCAACCGGTCCGCCTGACATAGATTTTGCGTGCACTACGGGTATAGAATTCACCCTGCCCCTCCCCTCCTTTTCCACCGCCTTAAGAAATCCGGCAAGCTGCTTGTTCTCTTCCATTGCTGATCTCTTTACCTCTTCTCCGAAGAAAAGATGGTCGGCGGCAAAATCGCGCTCCGTGGTCGGCACCGGCGAAAAACTGTTTACCTCATGCATGAACTCACAGTAGAGTATTGTGGCTGAAGACTTTAATCCACCACTTTTATACTCTGAAGTACATGACAGCGTAAGCACTGTAAGGCAGACAATCAATGTAAGGATGGGAAATTTCATGGCCAGGGATTTTATTACAGATTGTAATTAGATATAAACAAAAATAGAAAATTAATACCTTTAGTAACTATACGAAAATAATTATGGCAATCCCAACATCACGCGCAGCAGAGCCTGGCATAATCACGATAGATGAAGAGAAATGCACCGGGTGCGGTCTCTGTGTCACAGTCTGCAAGGATTACAGCATCATCCTCGTCAACGGTAAGGCAAAGGCAGGTAAAAATCCTGCATTCGGATGTATCGGATGCGGACACTGCATGGCTGTCTGCCCTGAGGGAGCCATCAGCGTGAACGGCAGGACCGTGTCACCTGACGACCTCTTTGACCTCCCTCCGAAAGAAGCAGCCGCAGACTACGGTCAGCTTCTGTCACTGCTGCAGAGAAGAAGAAGCATCAGGGAGTTCACCGGCAAGGAGGTGGAGGCTGAAAAGATAAGCCTGATACTTGATGCAGCAAGGACAGCTCCGATGGGTCTTCCTCCTTCGGACGTGAATGTGCTGGTCTTCGGCAGCAAGGCAGCCAACAGGGCCTTCGCTGAAGATTTCTGCAGATATCTTGAAGGGATGAGGTGGTTTGTTTCAGACTGGTTCCTGACCCTTATGAGGCCCTTCTGGGGAAAGGCCAATGATGAGGTCTTCAGGGGTTTTGTAAGACCATGCTTTGACATCTTTATTTCAAAGATGAAGGAGGGCGAGAATGTTGTCACCTATGACGCCCCGCTGGCAATATACTTTTACGGTTCACCCTATTGTGACCCGGCTGACCCGATTGTTGCCGCAACATACGCCATGATCGCCGGGGAATCGCTCGGCCTTGGAACGTGCATGCTGGGTGCCATCCATCCTTTAATACAGAGCGGGAAACGTGCCGGAAAATTCAGGGAAAAATACGGCATCAGATACAAGAGCCGCGAAGGGATCTTCGTAATATTCGGATACTCATCAGTTAAATACAGCAAAGGCATTGCGAGAACATTTGCTTCAGTGAACATCAGCAACTGACAGGTGTTAAAGAAAGAAACCTGCCTGTCAAGAATATAAAAATCACGCATGAAAATATTGCTTACCGGTGCTACCGGCTATATCGCAAAGAGACTTCTGCCAGTACTGCTGGCTGAAGGTCATGAGGTAGTATGCTGTGTCAGGGACAGAAAGAGGTTTGACACTACCAGATTCTCATCAGGCAGCCTCAAAGTCACAGAGGTGAATTTCCTCAATAAAGACTCATTGGCCAATATACCTGACGATATAGATGCAGCCTATTATCTCATTCATTCAATGTCAGCCTCAACGGGTGACTTCGCTGCAATGGAGCGGACCTCCGCTCTCAACTTCAGGGACAGGATGAATGAAACGGGCATCAGGCAGGTGATTTACCTCAGCGGAATTGTAAACAATGATTCCCTGTCAAAACACCTCTCTTCCCGAAAGACGGTCGAGGATGTTTTGTCATCAGGATCATACAATCTGACAGTGCTCAGGGCGGGTATTATTCTCGGCTCAGGCAGTGCCTCATTTGAGATAATCCGTGATCTGGTGGAGAAACTGCCTGTGATGATAACCCCAAAGTGGCTCAACACCAGGTCACAGCCGATAGCAGTGCAGAATGTGATTGAATATCTTAACGGAGTACTGTTGAAGGAAGATACATACGGTAAAAGCTTCGATATAGGCGGTCCTGATATTCTGACGTACAAAGAGATGCTTCTCAGGTTTGCTAAAGTCAGGAAGCTGAAGCGCAGTATCTTCGTAGTGCCTGTCATGACTCCCAGGCTGTCATCTTACTGGCTCTATTTTGTAACCTCAACCTCCTACAAGCTGGCGGTCAACCTCGTTGACAGCATGAAGGTAGAGGTGATCTGCCGCGAGAACGACTTGCATAAAAAGTTAGGCATCAATCTTATAGGTTTCGAAGATTCAATACGGATGGCGTTTGACAGGATTGAACAGCAGGAGGTATTCTCAAGCTGGACCGACGCACTCTCCGGTCCCCTTCTTGAAAAAGGTATCTCTGACCTCATAAGAGTCCCGGTTTACGGTTGCCTTTTTGATAAAAGATCAATGGGGATCAGTGATGAGGAAGCAGTACTCAATAAGATATGGGCAATAGGGGGAAAAAACGGATGGTATCATGCCAACTGGCTATGGGGTCTGCGCGGTTTCCTCGATAAACTGTCAGGAGGTGTCGGCCTACGCAGGGGAAGAAGAAACAGCAGCGACATCTCGCCGGGCGATGCGCTCGACTTCTGGAGGGTGATCTATGCCGACAGGAAAGAGAAGAGGCTTCTGCTCTATGCTGAGATGAAACTCCCCGGAGAAGCATGGCTCGAATTCCGGATCGAAAACAACATGCTTTACCAGACCGCAACATTCAGGCCACTGGGTTTGTGGGGGAGAATGTACTGGTATTCTATCCTTCCTTTTCATGCCATCGTCTTTGGAGGAATGATAAAGAAACTGTCGGACGGATGACAGGTCTCAAAAGAATCATTATTTTTGACTTAGGGATGAATAATTGAATTTACCGCCTGATCTGAAGATAGAGACATCTAAGGCAAAGAGAAATGGTTTAACCACTGTCAGGACAATGAAGAATCAGCAACTGATAAAGCGGTTAAGAGCAGGGCTCAAATCAGACGAGACAGGGAATAAGGCTAATTCCCTGATTTTTCTGCACAGGTACGGTTTTAACATCCCCCTCACCTTCCTTGTGACCATCAGGGCGCATGAAAGGTATCTTAAGGAAGGATCTGCAGTGCTGGATGAGCTCCGCAGGGAAGTGCTTGAACTGCCTGATAAACTCTATGCGGTCAGGTCCTCTACCACTGCTGAGGATTCAAAGGAGTTCAGTTTTGCCGGTCAGTTTCAGACTCTCATGAATGTGCGGGGAACCGATAATATAATTGACGCAGTTCTCACAGTATGGGAGTCAGCGTCACATCTTAATGACAACGAGTATCTCAGGAGGACAGGCATCACAGCCATTAAATGCGGCGTTATCATCCAGGAGATGATCGAATCACAACTCGCAGGGGTCAGCTTCAGCCGCAATCCGGTCACAAACCAGAATGAGACAGTGATCGAAGCCCTCGAGGGTCTTGGGGAAGATCTGGTTCAGAAAGGGGTCACCCCCCTGCGGTGGAGGATAAGGAAGGATGAGGTTATTGAAGGTGACAGTGGCCATCGCTTCTACGCAGTGATAAAGAAGGTGGCAGCCGATACGGCAAAGCTGAGGCGGTATTACGGAGAGCACGCCGATATTGAATGGGCATGGGACGGGAAACATCTTTACTATCTTCAGCTCAGGCAGATAACCGGAAGAAAGGAGCTTAATATCTACTCCAACAAGATGGCCAAGGAGATGCTGCCTGGCCAGGTCAAGCCTCTTATATGGTCAGTGAACATCCCCATGGTCAACGGAACATGGATAAAGATTCTTTCTGAAATAACAGGCCCGCTGAGTGTCAGGCCTGAGGAGCTGGCAAGACCGTTCTATTACCAGACTTATTTCAACATTGCGGCGCTGGGGAGGATATTCAGTGAATTCGGAATGTCAACAGACGCTCTCGAGCAGATGATGCTCAGCACTGATAATAAAAAGCCTTCAGTAAAACCGGGCCTTAAAACACTCAGGCATTCATTCAGAATCATCAGGTTCATCATTGACAAAATGAGGTTCGAGAAGAAGCTCATCTCGGAATACAATGACCTGAAGAAAAGATTCACCGCGATTGAGGCTGAACTGGAGACCGGTTTCTCCGCGCGGTCATTCGGCAAATACTACTCAATCCTCTTCTCTGAAGGCCAGCGGATGGCATACATCAATATCATGGCCCCTATCCTGATGACCATCCACCACAAGAGACTGAGGAAAAGGCTGGCAAAAAAGGGTCTCGAATATGACAATCTTGATTTCCGTCGCGATTTTCCGCAGCTGGATGACTACACCCCGATGCCGGCAATCATGAGGATCAAAAGCGCCATTGAAAGCCTTCCCGAAGGGCTGAGAGAACAATGCAGTTCACTTGACCGACTCAGGTCTGTTCCGGAAGCTGCCTCAATAGCCGGAGAAATTGACAGGTTCATGAAAGACTTCGGTCATCTCAGTGAGAGCGGCAACGACTTTTCATTCCCGAAATGGGAGGAAAACCCTGAACAGGTTTTCAGGATGATACTGAATTCAGCCAATAATGAGCCAAGGACAGAACTCTACAGTCCTGGCGACTTAAGACTAAAGGGCATTAAGCTCAGCCGGTCACTGCTCAAAACCTATCTTAAGGCTGGCAGATTCAAGCTCTACCGCGAGCAGATCAGCTCTTTGTACATATTTGGTTACGGCCTTTTCCGGAGGCTGTTCCTGAGCCTCGGACGAGAGTTCGCGGCCGCAGGCTTCATAGAGTCTGAAAATGACATCTTCTATCTCCATAAGGAAGAGACAGATCTTATTCTGAATGACCCGGATAATCATTGCAACAGCCGTTTCAGGGAGCTTATACTGCAACGGAAGAAAGAGATGGATGAGACAAAGGATATCGTTCTTCCGCCGGTTATTTACGGTGATGAGGCTCCTCAGCCTGATACCCGCAGGGTCGTAAATCATCCGGGTATTGGCACCTCATCCGGATCTTATACAGGCAGGACCAGGGTGGTAAGGAACACAGATGATTTTACAGCAGTTGAAAAAGGAGACATCGTACTGATACCTTTTTCTGACGTAAGCTGGACACCCATACTCGTCAAGGCCGGAGCCATAGTATCTGAAACCGGGGGTATGCTCTCACACAGCTCTATCATAGCTCGTGAAATGGGTATCCCTGCCCTTGTCTCCGTTGCAAATGCCTGTGCGCTGGGCAGCGGCCTCAAGGTCACGGTAAACGGTTCAAACGGACTTTTAACAGTTCATGATTATGAGTGAAGGAATTGTGTTCCTGACTGATCATCCTTGGTTTACTGCAATACTCTGCAGTGTCACGGCTTATCTCATCGGATCAGTCTCTTTTGCCCGTATCGTCTATTTTCTGGCAACAAAGAAGAGTCAGATTGAACCTTTCTCGGAGCCGGTACCTCATTCTGATGAGACCTTCGAATCAGACCTTGTAAGTGCCACCCTGGTGACTAAAAAGATCGGGGCAAGGTATGGAGTCATCACCTCTGTTGCCGATATGCTGAAAGTTGCCGTGCCAACTCTGCTGGTCAGACTTGCATTCCCTGGTGAGCTCTTGTTCCTCCTGGTAGCACTCTTCGGTGTGGCAGGCCATAATTTCCCGGTTTATTACAGGTTTATCGGCGGCCGGGGGGAATCATCCATACTCGGAATTATACTCGTAATCAACTGGTTCGGCCTTCTGGTTGCCAACCTCGCAGCGACACTTCTCGGATTCATTGCAGGAAGCGTACTGGTAATACGCTGGGGAGGGTATGTGATACTCATCTTCTGGCTGTGGTACTGGTTTGACGATTGGCGATATGCCCTCTTTATGCTCCTGATCAATTGCCTCTTCTGGATCTCAATGCGAAAGGATCTGGCCCGCTTCATCGAGCTGAAAAAGAAGAGGGGCCTGGCCTTTACCGAGGAGGAGGTATCGGAATTTATCCTGATGGGGAAAAGCATGGGCAGAGCACTTGACAGGTACAGCCTGTATGCAATTATTAAAAGAATCACAGACAAAAAAGGAGAAGGACCAAAAGGGTGAGATCCGGAATTTTATACCAGTGCATGGCATTGATCATGTGCCTTTCGCAGGCAGTCAGTGGTCAGAATCTGACTCTTGGTTTTGACAACCAGGTAAGCACCTGGATCGGGTCAAATTATACCGAACAGTTATACACCCAGGCGGGCATAAGATATATTCCCACCCTCAGTCCGTCATGGAAAACAGGCAGGAACAGCAAATTCGATGCGGAATTATCCATTAATACATATGGAAATCTGTTATTCACAGATGCTGAATTAGATACAGCAACATATGACTTCAAGGCATACCGTCTGTGGATGAGATATTCGACATCCAATCTTGAGATAAGAGCAGGGCTGCAAAAAATTAACTTCGGTTCCTCTAATATTCTCAGGCCGCTGATGTGGTTTGACAATATCGACTTCAGAGATCCCCTTCAGCTGACCAACGGTGTCTACGCCCTCCTCGGGCGATACTATTTCAATAACAACGCGAACATCTGGCTATGGACTCTTTACGGGAACAAGGAGACCAAAGGATGGGAAGTGGTACCCTCCGTATGGGACATTCCGGAGTATGGCGGCCGGCTTCAGCTGCCTGTGCCCCTCGGAGAGATTGCCTTCAGCTATCACCACCGCGATGCTGATTATTCTGAGCTTTATGCCGGTAATCCCCTGGTTACTGACACCCGCTTTACGGAACAGATGTTTGCCCTAGACGGCAAATGGGACGTTGGACCGGGAATATGGTTTGAATACTCCGGAAAGCTAAACGACAAGGATAATCTGCTTGTTACCAGGTGGGAGACCTGGTACAGCCTTGGAATAGATTATACTTTCCCGCTGGGAAAGGGGCTGAATGCCGGTTCGGAATTCTTCCACTATTCCAACAATGCTGAAGATGAGCAGATGAAGACGACCCGGAATTTTTCAACACTCTCTCTCAGTTACCCTCTGTTCCTTTCCCACAGTATTTCAGGACTTGTATACTATAACTGGGATACGGAAGAGTGGTACCGTTTTCTGAACCTCCAGCTGAAATATGATTATATAAGTCTATATTTAATGGCATTTTGGAATCCTGATAAGCTTACAATGTTTGTTGGCAGCGATGACAGCAACAGTTTTGCAGGGAAAGGATTCCAGCTCATGGTGGTACTCGATATCTAAGCAATTAATTTCTCTGTCAGATGGGCAACGAAACGATAATAACAATTGAAGGTCTCAAAAAACACTTTCCCATGGGAAGCGGCAGGTTCACCGCTCTGAACGGCATTGATCTAACAGTCGGAAAGGGTGAGTTTGCAGGCATTATAGGGCCGAGCGGGTCAGGCAAGACAACGCTTCTCAATATTATCGGTACTCTCGATGTCCCTTCCGAGGGGAGGGCTGTCATACTCGGGCAGTCTGTCGCCGGTCTCACACCGGCAGCCTCGGCAGCTCTGCGCAAGTCAAAACTGGGCTTTATCTTCCAGAGCTATAATCTCTTCCAGGTGCACACCGTTTTTGAGAATGTTGAGTTTCCTCTGCTGCTTCAGGGGATAGAAACAGCCAAACGCAGACAGATGGTCCTTGATGCCCTGGAATGGGTAGGCCTTACTGACAAGATTAAATCACGACCGGCACAGCTTTCAGGCGGCGAGAGCCAGCGTGTCGCGATAGCGCGTGCCATGGTGAAGAGACCAGCCATCGTTCTTGCTGATGAGCCTACGGCAAACCTCGATGCTGCAAACTCTCACAACATACTGCAGACAATGGAAAAGCTGAACCGTGAACTGCAGACAACATTCCTCTTTGCCACACATGATGAGAAAGTAATAAGCTATGTCAGGAGAAAAATTATTCTTCTTGACGGGAAAGTAGCCAGGGATGAGATCATTGAAAAAAACTAACCGGAGGAAGAGCTTATGATGGCATTCAATCTGGCATTCAGAAACCTCCTGGGAGCAGGATTACGAACATGGCTCAACGTCATTGTTCTCTCATTCTCATTTGTCATAATCATATGGACCAAAGGGCTGCTGGAAGGATGGGACCGTCAGGCAAGGAATGATATGATCAAATGGGAAATAGGGGGCGGTCAGTACTGGCATGCCAGCTATGACCCCTATGACCCTTTTACTTTATCTGACAGCCACGGCGCCATTCCCGGTGAGCTGGCGGCAATTGCCAATGACACCTCCGTAGTTCCGGTTCTCATAGCACAGGGGACCATCTTTCCCGCCGGAAGGATGCAGTCAGTCCTTATCAAGGGTATACCCCCTGAACAGAAGCTCCTGGCCCTGCCGACAGAAAAGCTGGTATCAGTTGATAATGACATACCAGCCATTATCGGCAGTACCATGGCTGAGAACACAAAGCTCGGCGAGGGTGATTATGTGACACTGCGGTGGCGTGACAGGAACGGCACTTTCGATGCCACAGAGATCAGGATTTCGGGAATCTTTGAAACCACAGTGCCGACTGTCGACATGGGGCAGGTGTGGATACCGATAGAAAAACTACATGAGATGATGCTCCTGCCGGGTGAGGCAACATTAATCATAGCCGGAGAAATGTCAGGCGGCATCGCTGTAAATGAAAAGTGGGTATTCAAGGACCACAGGACGTTGCTGGCAGACATAGAGCAGATAATCAAGGCAAAAAGCTCGATGGGAATGATAATATGGGCTATCCTGCTCATGCTTGCGATGCTTGCAGTGTTCGACAGCCAGGTGTTCTCAATATTCAGGAGGCAGAAGGAGATCGGAACCTATGTGGCTTTAGGCATGACCCGGGGAGAGGTTGTGAAGCTGTTTACCATCGAGGGAGCGATGAATTCCGTGCTGGCAGCAGTGGTGGGTGCCGTGTACGGAATCCCGCTGCTGACGTTGCAGGCTGTAAACGGCATCGCCATACCTGTCAAAAGCAGCGACTACGGCATTGCCATGGCTGAGAAGCTATACCCGGTGTACAGCCTCGGACTTATTGCAGGAACAGTATTTATAGTGATGCTGGTAACAACCATCGTCAGCTACTGGCCCTCGCGTAAAATTGCACGACTTAATCCCACAGAGGCTTTAAGGGGGAGGATGCAATGATCAGATTTCTTTTCAAGGGGCTCATCAGGGACAGGAACCGCAGCCTGATACCGTTAATCGTAACAGCTACCGGCGTAATGCTTACCGTGGTCTTCCATGCATGGATGACAGGTGTGATAGGAAACAGCATTGAGTTTAATGCAAGGTTTGCAGCGGGTCATGTAAAAATAATGACCAGCGCTTACTCGGAGAACGCCGGTCAGTCACCGAATGATCTGGCCATTCTCGGCACTGATACCCTTACCGGTATCATCTCATCAGAGATACCGGAGATGGATTTTGCAGAGCGCATCTATTTCGGAGGACTGATTGACGTGCCCGACAGTGCAGGCGAGACGAGGGCACAGGGGCCGGCATTTGGTATAGGGATAGACATGCTGTCAGGACGAAACGATGAGACAGAACGGATGAATATCACTTCATCACTCAGGAGTGGCCGCCTGCCCATGACCAGGAATGAAGCAATCCTCAGCAGCGATTTTGCAGATAAGCTGAAAATAAATCCCGGTGATCGCTTCACGCTGGTAGGATCAAGCATGTACGGAGAGCTTACCATGCACAATTTCATCCTCTGCGGGACAGTGGAATTTGGAATAACAGCTCTTGACAAAGGGACCATCATAGCTGATATTCAGGATGTGAGAGAGGCACTGAATATGTACGATGCCACAGGTGAGATACTGGGTTTCTTCAGAACAGGTACCTATGATGACGAACAGGCAACTATGATTGTCAACAGATTCAACGAAAAATACTTTTCGGCGGATGATGAATTCTCAATGCTGATGAAGAGCCTCGCCCAGCAGAATAACATGGGTTTCCTCGTTGAATACTCAGGCAAGCTTAAGGCGATACTCGTTGCAGTATTCGTTATGGCAATGTCACTGATTTTATGGAATGCAGGCCTGCTGGGGGGATTAAGAAGATACGGCGAGTTTGGTATGAGACTTGCAATAGGTGAAGAGAAAGGACATGTTTATAAAACAATGCTGATGGAATCGCTGATCATAGGTTTCTTCGGATCCCTGGCAGGTGTAGCCGCAGGAATGGTCATAGCCCTCTATCTTCAGGAACATGGTATCGATCTTGGTATTATGATGAAGAATGCTTCCATCATGATGCCACATCTCTTCAGAGCCCAGATCACACCCGAGACATGGTATATAGGCTTTGTCCCGGGCTTCCTATCCACCCAGATGGGGGCGCTTCTTGCCGGAATCGGGATATACAGACGCCAGACTGCACAACTCTTTAAAGAACTTGAAGCATGAAAAGACTTATTACAGTAATGATTTTCATCACATGTTACTGCGGCCTTAATGCCCAGTACCCCGACGCCAGAAAAATTATTGAAAGCATTGATCAGAACATGTCTTCTGAGAACAGGGTCTTCTCATCTTCAATGATAATACATGGAAGACGGACTACACATACTGTAAAGCTCAAGACCTGGACTGCAGGTGAGGACAAATCGTTCACCGAATACCTCTTTCCGGTGCGTGAGCAGGGCACAAAGATGCTCAAGCTTGAAGACCAGCTCTGGATATACTCACCGTCAACAGACCGCATTATTCAGATTGCCGGACATATGCTCCGCCAGTCGGTTATGGGTTCCGACCTCTCCTATGAAGACCTCATGGAAGACAGCAAACTGACCGACCAGTACAATGCCAGGATCACAGGAACAGAGACTGTCGACGGACACCAGTGCTGGGTAATTGAACTGACTGCCTTCGTGACGGAAATAGCATATCACGGAAAGAAGTTATGGGTTGACCAGAAACGAAATATCCCCCTCAGGGAAGAGATGTACGCCAAAAGCGGAACCTTGCTCAAACGAACTGAGTTATCAGACATTCAGCGTATTAATGAGAGATGGTATCCGAAAAAGATTGTCTTCAGGGATATGCTAAAGGATGGTGACGGAACTGAATTCATTATTGAGGATATCGAATTCAATGTTCCGATCGAAGATTATATCTTTTCAAAAGCGAGTCTTAAAAAATAGGAGTACTCTGATCACCTGTACTGACAAGAGGACGCGATCTGAGGTACTCAACTGAAATGTCAGATCTTATCGTGGAGTCAAACTCCAGACCCGCGTCGTAATCACCCTTCATATAAAAATTGAGCCAGGGCAGCAGGTACCTGTTGAGAGTCAGATGCTGCTCTTCCTCACTTATCCCGTCATTGCAGAATGCCAATGTCTCACCGAATTTGCACAGCGAATTATGCGATCCCATCTGGCAATGGGTTGCACCTTTGATAAGAAGGTAGGTCTTGTTGACTGATGCTGAAAAATTATAGATCGGAAGCTGATGTTTTTCAGGCGGCGTTATGCAGTCATTGCCTCCGGCAACGATAAGGGTAGGTGCTTTAACAGAAGAGGCAGACTGAATGGCAGACGGAGAAGTGTTCAAGGGTGCCAGTGAAACAATGGCGGCTATATCAACCTGCATGTTGGCCGCAGCAAACACGGCCCCCCCTCCCATGCTGTGACCCATCAGGCACCTTGAAGCATCAGTTATCCCATGAAGCGGAGAGGAAGCATCGGCAGCCAGGCTGTCAATCGCACCAAGAACAAAGGCCAGGTCTTCTGAATACTGCTCATGTGACGGAAAAAGTCCGGATGCACTTCCTGGAAAGACTAGAATGTAGCCGGCCGGCACAAGTGCCTCCTGAATATTGAGGTATGCCGATGTAGGTAACATGTAACCATGTGCAAAACAGATTACCGGAAACTTTACTTTGGATGATACACCCTCTGCGCCAACATCTTCCGGCAGAGCCTGAGGGTAAAATATATCTGCGGGAATATTTCTTTTTCCACTCAGGCCATCACTGAATACAGTATTCATATGCCCGATGGTGTAACCCTGGGCAAACATCCCGGAACAGATGAGCAGGGCAGTAACGACCGAAGGAGTTCTCATTCTGCAAATTTAAGTGTATCATATTTCAAAATGATGGTTACATTTGACTGAATTTGCTGATTTCTATGAAAATTGCTGTTACCGGTGCCTCAGGCCATGTGGGCACAAACCTGTGCAGGATGCTGATTGGCGAGGGGTTCAGTGTTAAAGCCCTGATTCATAGCACCACGCTGGGACTGGAGGATCTCGACATTGAGATAGTCAGAGGTGACATCAACAGTGAATCTGATCTGAGAAATCTTTGCAGAGGTTGTGAAACGGTCTTTCATCTTGCGGCATGCATCAGCATCCGCCGGAACGACCAGGAATGCATCAGGACCAATGCTGAAAGCTGCGTCACACTTATCAGTGCGGCCAGGGCTGAGGGAGTCAAAAGGATCATCCACTTCAGCTCGATACATGCATTCAGTCATGAGCCGATGGACCGGGTGCTCGATGAAACACGCGGGCTCGCCCTCGGCAGCACAGCGTCATATGACCGGTCAAAGGCTCTCGGCCAGAAGATAATGCTCGATGCCTCATCACCAGAACTGGAAGTGGTGGTTTTAAATCCGACAGCTATAATAGGTCCCTGCGATCACAAGCCTTCACTGATTGGCAATGCCGTCATCAGGTTCTACAAGGGGCAGAACCCCACCCTTATCCCCGGCGGTTACAACTGGGTGGATGTGAGAGATATATGCAGGGCCGCGGTCAATGCTATCACACAGGGAACTCCCGGTCAGTGCTATCTGCTGGGTGGAAGCTGGCAGAGCCTGGCAACACTGGCTGACACCATTGCAAAACTGGGGGGCAACAAGAAACCTGCTATAACACTGCCGATGTGGCTCGCCGGAATAGGGGCCGTATTTCTCAACCTGCATGCCACATTAACAGGCTCAACGCCACTCTATACCGCTATGTCACTTGAAGCACTCAAATACGGTCATAAGAACATATCAAGTCTCAAGGCAGAAAAAGAGCTGGGATTTGTAGCCCGTCCCTTTGGGGAGACAATGACTGACACTATAAACTGGTTCAGACAAAAAAGCTACATCTGATGGACAAAACAACTTTCACCCTCCTGGTGTGGCTCTGGACCGCCATAGGCGTAACAGTCTTCCTCCTGCTGCTGTTTGTTACGGCACCTTACGGCAGACACTCCTCAAAAAAATGGGGTGTCACCATACCCGACAGGCTGGGATGGTTCATGATGGAAGTGCCTGCGCTGCTTATCTTTATATGGCTTATAATCACCGGTGATGCTCAGAAGACAGCTGTAGTATGGATCATAGCCTTTCTCTATGCGTTTCACTATTTCAACCGTTCAGTGATCTATCCGATGCGCATAAGGACCAGAGGGAAAGAGATGCCACTGGTCATTGCACTGATGGCAATATTCTTCAACTTCGTCAACGCTGGATTCCTGGGGTATTATACCGGAACCCTTCAGACACATTACGGCAATGAATGGCTCACCGATCCACGATTCGCAGCCGGACTGGCACTTTTTATAACCGGTATGATAATCAATGTCTCCTCGGATGAGAAACTGATACATCTAAGGAAGAAAAGCACCAGCGGCTACCAGATTCCCCGGGGGGGACTGTTTGAGAAGATCTCCTGTCCGAACTTCTTCGGAGAGATAGTGGAATGGGCAGGGTTTGCAATTATCTGCTGGTCGCTGCCGGCACTATCGTTCTTTGTCTGGACCTTCTGTAACCTGGTACCCCGGGCCCTTGCCCATCACAAATGGTACAGAAGCAATTTCAGTGATTATCCGTCAGGCAGAAAGGCTGTATTTCCCTTTATTTTGTAACTTAACGTCACATATTCCCTGAAGTGGATTCTACTTATCTCAGTTATCGGCTTAGATTCGTCTGGCTTACAGTGTTTGCTGTTGCCATGGGTTTCCTTGAGGCTATTGTGGTAGTATATCTCAGGATGATTTACTACCCCGAAGGGTTCGACTTTCCTCTTGCCCTCATACCCCCTGAAGTGCTGTCAATAGAATGGGTAAGAGAGATTGCAACACTTGTCATGCTGGGAGGCGTCGGTATTATTGCTGGCAGAAATAACCTCCAGAGGCTATTTTATGCCCTCTTTGCCTTTGGAGTATGGGACATCTTCTATTACATGGCACTCAAGATCTTCCTCGCATGGCCTGCCTCTCTCCTTACATGGGACCTATTGTTCCTGATACCTATCCCCTGGCTGGGGCCTGTGCTGGCACCCGTGATCTGCTCGGTCACAATGATCATAATGGCAGTCGTGATAATCGGCAAACAGGAAAGAGGTTATACTGTAAGACCTTCCCTCACTGACTGGGTATTGATATACGGAGGGGCCGCAGTTATACTTTATACGTTCCTTATTGATTACTCATTGCTGATAATTGACAGCGGCATACTGTCATCGGGTAGCACCCCGGCCGATGCGGAGACACTCTTTTCAATGATAAACCAATACATACCTGACAGATACAGGTGGCTTCTGTTTATTGCCGGGGAGCTGCTGATAATCGCCGGTACTGTCAGAATCTTCATTAACGCCAAAAGATAAAGAAAACTACCGGTCGGGGAACCGGCAGTTTAGTGTTAAAAAAACGGACTTATGGAAAGAAAGAAGGAATTCAGAGTTGACGGTAATAAACTGACATTGCTATATAATCTGCTACACGCTTAGCAAAATGCATCTCACGCATAGGAACAATCAGGGTGCCGAGTGTCTCCAGCGCGGGTCCGATCAGCTCGCTCAGCTTCACACTCGTCCCGTCATCGAAGGTGAGCAGGATATCCCTGTGGCGGCAGACGGAGCCTTCTGTTTCATCCTCATCGGTGATCTTCACTGCTGCCGTTGACTGAAGCACACCGTTCAGGAAGACCTGTATCGAGTCTATCCCGGTCGACCTTACAATATCAACATCTCCTATTGTCAGAGTATATTTTCGTTCTGATTTGCGGAAATCCTTCCAGATAAAAACAGACTCTTCTCCCATAAGTATTTCTTCACCCTCCTTCAGAGAGAATGAGGAGATTGAAGTGTCACCCCTTGTATAGGAGACGAACACACTGTAATCATCTGTAAAATTATACTCCGAGGTATAACTGCCGTCTGTAAAATCGCTTCCAGCAGCCGTCACCTCGAGAGTACCGATATCTTCAGTATCAATGGCGAATCCTGCCATCAGCCTGTAGTCATACCTCCTGAAGTATGAAAAATAGTTATGATATTCACTTGCTGTAATTGTGAAATCGTTCTCTTCAGCAACCTCTTCCGTATTGTTCAGGTAAAGGTACCTTGGATGAAATATCATTTTCTGAGGAATGTTCACCACCAGCATTTCACTCTCGCCGGTTTTTTCAAACGTCCACCGGGGTCTCATGTCGTGATGGCACATGTATGTTTCCGGCTTGAAATCATAAATGCCGGCTATCATGTCGAGTTCTATACTGTCATTGTAAATCTCACCTGATTTAGTCTGATCTGAGGCGGTCATCAGTTGGAAGCCCCTGGTATCAGAAATGACAGTCATGGCTTTGTTAATCTTTACTGAGCTCTCATCCAGAGCATTCCTGAGAACGGTATCATCAACATTTCTTGAACACTGTGATGTCAGCATTGCTGCAATGACAGTAAAAAGGATAACGATCTTTCTCATAATAAAGATATTAGATTTCAACATTTCACTTTTTGCAAATTTAAATATCATTTATGAAGTTTTGATGAAAATGATGCTGAAATAAATAGTTGGGCCCTACTCCCGTGCCAGGTTGAAAGAGGCGAATTGATATTTAAGACAGTTGAAGGTAATGAATTGAAAAATTTATACATTTATACAGCCTGATTTTTAATTGGAATACCTAACCTAAAACGTATTTACTATGATAAGAAAAAGAACTATGGGGCACACGCTCCTCCTCGTTATGGCCGTGTTCCTTATTTCATGCGGCAGCGGAGGGAAGAAGGAAGTAAAGGAAGCATCTGCTGAATCAGCTCTCATTGAGGTCTCCATCACCGGTATGACCTGCACCGGATGTGAAAATACGATACAGACCAACCTTGCAAAGGTTCCAGGCATTATTTCAGTAAAGGCATCTCACACTCTTGGCAATGCCATGGTTGAGTATGAGCCTGCAAAGGTAGATACTGCCAAAATCAAAGAGGTCGTTGACGGTCTCGGCTATAATGCCGTGAAGGTAATGACCCGGCAGGCTGAATAGGTATCGGCAGACTGGCTGTTTACATTCTGTTTTTTTATCCAATCAATCCATATATGGAGAAAGAGAAGCAAGAGAAGAGCAATGAGAAGCCGGATCTCGACAAGGTTGTAGAGGCATCGAGGCGCGATTTCATCCGCAGGCTGTCAATTGCAGGGGCTGTTTCCGTCACCGGGGCAGCGGCGTTGTACTCGGGGCACAGTTTTGAGAAGGCCAAGCACAACAAGGGCATGGTCAAGGTACTCACCGAAGATAACAGACTTGTGGAGATTCCCGCTGACCAGATCAAGGATCTCAAGCCTGACGTTAAGGCGTTGAAGGCCAGGGGTAAAGAGGGCCTTCAGGGGAAGAAGTGGGTGATGGTCATTGACCTGTCACGCTGCAGGAATGCCAGGAAATGCGTTGAGGCATGCCAGAGCGCTCATCATCTCAGACCCTATGAGTACCACATCAACACCCTGGTGATGAAGGAATCGGCCAACACCCCCGAATATTTCATGCCCAAGCCGTGCCAGCACTGCGATAACCCGCCCTGCGTTTCAGTCTGTCCGGTTGATGCAACTTACAAAAGGCAGGACGGCATAGTTCTGATCGATAATGAGAGGTGTATCGGCTGTCGTTTCTGCATGGCCGCCTGTCCCTATTCTGCAAGGATGTTCCACTGGCAGGAGCCGTCACAGGCAGAGAATGACAAGGAGAAGACATATGACGTCGAGCTGAATGTGCCTCAGAAAAAGGGTACCATCTCGAAATGCCTCTTCAGCGCTGACAGGATCAGGGAAGGGCTTCTGCCCTACTGTGTATCTGCCTGCCCCAACGGCGTGTTCTATTTCGGTGATGAGAACGAGGATGCAGTTACCAACGGCACTACAAAAGAGACTGTCATGCTGAGCGAGCTGCTTGAAAAGAATGCGGGCTACAGGCTCCATGTAGAGCTTGGCACCAACCCGAGGGTTTATTACCTGCCGCCGAAAAACAGGCTCTTTGAGTTTGAACGCGGTCCTGAGAAAGAATACAGGGAAGAAACGATCTAAAGCCTTGATAATATGAATGAAATACGTTTCAGCTCACCGGAGGAACAGGTAAAGTTAGATTCCGTTGCGGCAGATGTTCTCAGGAATGTAAGGATAAGCAAGGGTTTCATCATCTGGATGGGCTTTCTGCTGCTCGCACTCGCAGCTTGTCTCTTCGCCTATATCATACAGCTCAGGGAAGGACTGGGAGTAACAGGCCTTCGTGACGCTACCAGCTGGGGAATGTATATCGCCAACTTCGTCTTCTTCGTCGCGACAAGCCTCGTCGGGATGCTTATCAGTGCGGTTCTTGGTCTTATAGGTTACAGCTGGGTCAAACCAATCTCGAGGATAGCAGAGATAATAGCGATAGCCTTTGCTGCTGTTGCCGGACTGGTAATCATATCCGATATGGGGCGCCCTGACAGATTTCCATTCCTCTTCAGGTTCGGACGCATACAGTCACCTATCCTGTGGGACGTTACCGTGGTTACTACTTACCTGGTGCTCAGCCTCTTACTTTGGTTCTTTCCTCTCATCCCCGATCTGGCAATATCAAAAAACAGACTCCAGGGAAGACCCGCATTCCTTGCAAAAATTTATGAAGTGCTTTCATTAAGATGGGAACACCATGAGTCACAGTACCGTATTCTGACACAGGCCATGAGGATCCTTCTGATATTGATCATCCCTACTGCCTTTGCCATTCATACAGTCACCTCATGGCTCTTCGCGGTCACTCCCAGGACAGGATGGGACAGCACCATTTTCGGACCCTACTTCCTTTCAGGCGCCTTCGTATCAGGAACCGCCGCAGTAATTATTGCCATGTATTTCTTCAGGGTTAATTATAAACTTGAAAAGTATCTCACACCATTCCACTTCGAAAAGATGGGACGGGTGCTGATCCTGGTATCGATAGTATATATCTACTTCAACCTGAACGAGTTTCTTGTCCCCGGATACAAGCTGAAGACCGGTGATGCAATACATCTGCGTGAACTCTTCACGGGGCATTACGCCATGCTTTTCTGGAGCGTTCAGCTGGCTGGCCTTGTAATACCGGTGATTCTACTTCTAATAAAGCAAATGCGGAAACCGCTTCCGATGCTGATTATCGCAATATTTGTCCTTGCCGCTTCATGGTTTAAGCGTTATATCATTGTTGTTCCCGGCCAGGGACACCCTAACCTTCCGATACAGAACGTGCCTGTTGAGTGGGTTGTATACAAGCCTACCCTTATTGAAACAGCAATCACAATGGCATCAATACTGCTTGTTCTTATCATTATTACTGTCCTTTCCAAGCTCTTCCCGGTCATCCCGATATGGGAAATGGCGGAGGATGGGCATGATAAAGAAAAACTTCCCGGTAACGAATAACAGACTGTTTATGAAATACTTTATTCAAATAGCACTTTTTACCTTACTGGCCACAGGTTTTGCCAGGGGGCAGGACTGGGTAGTTCCTGAAGACAGGAAAGGGAGGCTAAGCACTTTCCCCTTCACCGATGAGACGAGACAAAGCGGAGAGAAGCTTTACCTGACAAACTGTATTTCGTGTCACGGTACGCCGGGCAAAGGCAACTACATCAACCTTGTCCCTTCACCGGGCGATCCGGCTACCGAAAAGTTACAGAAAAACAGTGACGGTGAGATATTTCACAAAGTATCGGTCGGGAGAGGTCAGATGCCATCATTCCGCAATGTTCTGACCGGAGATGACATTTGGCATGTTGTCTCATACATAAGAAGCTTCAACAAGAATTACGTTCAGAAAGTGATGCAGATAATCACATCATCTGCATACCCCGGAGCTGTGATAAAGATGACCCTTGGCTACAATGAAGCTGACAGCACAGTGCTTGTCATTGCCAGTGCTGTTGATGAAAAGAAAACCGTAGCTGTTACCGGCGCAGGTGTAAGGCTCTTTGCGCGCCGTTATTTCGGGATGATGCCGGTAGATGAGGAGAAGACAACCGACGATGCCGGAGTCGCTGCCTTCAGAATTCCGGCAGGGCTTCCCGGTGATAAGGAGGGAAATATACATTTCAGCGCCAAATTCACCGATGAGGATGTTTTCGGTATTGTGTCAAAGGATACAACACTGATGGCAGGCATCAGAACCATTCCGGTAAGCCTGCTGGCTGAGAGGGCTATGTGGAATAATATTAGAAAAGCTCCCGTGTGGGTCATACTGACCTACACCATCGGAGTGATTGCAGTATGGGGATTTATTTTCCTGATCCTCATGAAGCTGCGTGACATATACACCATCGGCAGCGTCATTCAGGGCAGGAAATCAGGAGATACAATAACAGAGACTGAAAACTAACCTCCGTAAATATGAAAAACCTGACTACTCTTGGAAGAATCCTGTTCGCCCTGCCATTTGCAGTGTTCGGGATAAACCATTTCATGATGATGGATTACTATGTTGGTATGCTTACCTCTTTTATTCCGCTCGGGGCTTATACTATCATCCTTACAGGACTGGTACTTATTGCGGTAAGCATCAGCATCATTACGAAGAAATTCGTCAGGCAATCAACATTTATTCTGGCTGCCCTGCTGCTGATCTTCATACTTACAATACATATCCCTCATCTGTTAAACAGGAATGAGGTACCCACAACCCTTATTGCCCTGCTTAAGGATATTTCACTGATGGGCGGATCATTGATGATTGCCGGCATCTATACCGAAGAAGAAAAGAAAAAGAACTAATAACATCAATATGAGACACTTAATTACTTTATTAATGCTTATTGGTACGCTGCCCCTCGTTTCCGGTCAGGAGCTCAAAACAGCCGGTTACCAGCAGAAGGAAGTAGAGGTAGGCGTTGTTGAACATCTGGGTGACACAATCCCACTTGACCTCTGGTTCTTCAATGAGAACAGTGAACAGGTAACACTCAGGCAGCTTATTGACAAGCCAACAATAATGTCATTTGTTTATTTTGACTGTCCTAACCTCTGCAGCCCTCTCATGGATGGCATTGCCGATGTCGTAAGCAAGATGGACATGAGTCTCGGGACCGAATACCAGGTCATCACAATAAGCTTCAATACCAGCGACACACCTGAAAAGGCCCGGGAGAAGAAAGTCAACTTCGTTCAGCGGATAAGCAAGGAGCATCAGAAGGACTGGATCTATCTTACCGGCATACAGGAAAATATCAGTGCCATCACAACGGCCGCGGGGTACAAGTATACGCCACAGGGACTTGACTTTGCACACCCTTCTGTCATAATGGTTGTCAGCCCGGCCGGCAAAATCACCAGGTACCTGTATGGTCTTACATACCTCCCGTTTGACGTTAAAATGGCTATTGTTGAAGCGCAGAAAGGCATTGCCAGACCAACATCAAACCGGATTCTGGAATATTGCTTCGCATACAACCCTGCCAGCAAGACCTACACCCTGCAGGTGACCAGGATTGTTGGTGTCATAACAATCTTCTTCATCATTGTAATAATGATCATCTTGCTTGTCAGGCGGAGAAAAAAATAAAAAACAGTCATACATATGAGTATATCGGGTAGTGAAACACAGGTGAGTTATCTTGATTATCAGGGTAAGCACAAGGGAATATGGTCGTGGCTCCTCTCCACTGACCACAAGAGGATCGGACTGCTGTACCTCTATGCCATAATAGTCTTCTTCTTTGTGGCAGCCATTCTTGGCCTCCTGATGCGCATTGAGCTTATTGCTCCTGGCAGGACAATCATGGAGCCCCAGACATATAACGGGCTGTTCACCATACACGGGATAATAATGATTTTTGTGATTGTTATCCCTGGTCTGGCTGCCGTCTTCGGCAACTTTTTCCTGCCGATACTCATCGGGGCCAGGGATGTGGCCTTCCCGAAACTGAACCTATTCTCCTGGTATCTTTACATGATCGGGGCTATACTTGGTGTCCTTTCCCAATTCATTGGCGGTGGTGCTCCTGATACGGGATGGACCTTCTATGTCCCATACAGCGTCGAGTCTTCAACAAATGTCATTTATGCACTTACGGCAGCATTCATACTCGGATTCTCTTCGATACTGACAGGATTGAATTTTATTGTAACCATACACAGGATGAGGGCTCCCGGAATGGGATGGATGAGGATGCCTCTCTTCCCCTGGGCATTATATGCCACAGCATGGATACAGGTGCTTGCAACCCCTATCGTCGGAATAACGCTCCTCATGGTAATAGCTGAAAGGGTTCTGAACATCGGCTTCTTCGATCCGGCACTGGGCGGTGACCCTGTACTGTTCCAGCATCTGTTCTGGATCTACTCCCACCCCGCCGTTTATATTATGATCTTGCCGGCCATGGGCATAGTGACCGAGATATTTCCAACCTTCAGCCAGAAACCTGTCTTCGGTTACGGAGCAATAGTTCTCTCAAGCCTTGCGATTGCCTTCGTCGGATATTTTGTCTGGGGACATCACATGTTCACCTCCGGAATGAGCTATAACGCCAGATGGTTCTTCTCATTCCTTACCTTCATCGTGGCAGTGCCAAGCGCTATTAAGGTATTCAACTGGATATCAACTATGTATGGAGGGTCAATAGATCTTAAGCCTCCCCTGCTCTACGCGATATCATTCATTTTCCTGTTCATGATCGGAGGTTTTACAGGGCTTGTACTGGGTTCTCTGGCAACCAACGTCCATACTCATGATACTGCCTTCGTCGTGGCTCACTTCCACTATATAATATTCGGCGGAATGGGCTTTGCCTTCTTTGCGGCCATCCACTACTGGGCACCGAAAATGTTCGGCAGGATGTACAACTTCAGGGTGGCAAACATTGCATGGGTATTAAACTTTACCGGCTTCAACCTCCTCTACTTCCCGCTCTTCATTGTCGGACTGCAGGGGATGCCAAGGCGGTCATACGACTATCTGCCTCAGTTCCAGAGCGGACACGTGCTGTCAACAGTAGGAGCGTTTATCCTGATCGCCGGGCTATTGCTGATGGTTTACAACCTCGTCAGAGGTGCCAGAAAAGGAGAGGTCGCTCCTGCCAACCCATGGAAAGGTGTTACCCTTGAGTGGAAAATACCTTCACCTCCGCCTCATGAGAATTTTGACGATATACCCGTGATAACGTCGAAACCGTATCTGTTTGGGAATAATTCAGACAATAAATAGAATCCTGGTATATGTCGGTTCACAACACACACGCAGAGCATATTGACAGCGAAACCGGAAAGCTGGGGATGTGGATCTTCCTTTTCACCGAATTATTTCTTTTCGGTGGTTTGTTTCTTGTATACGCGGTATTCAGGGCGAAGTATTCCGCAGAGTTCCATATCGCAGCCGGGGAGCTGAATGCATTTATCGGAACCATGAACACAGTCTTCCTGCTTGTGAGCAGTATGACGGTAGCCATGTCGCTGACAGCGATACAGAAGGGTGACCGTAAACTGGCATTGTTCCTTGTCCTTGTTACGATACTTCTGGCGGCACTTTTTATGGTAAACAAATACTTCGAATGGTCTCATAAGTTCGAGTACGGAATCTATCCCGGATCAGAGGTTCTTAAAAACATGAGCCATGGCGAGCTGTTGTTCTTCGGACTGTACTATATGATGACCGGTCTGCATGCACTTCATGTACTTGTAGGCATGGTGCTGCTCTCAATCAACGTCGTAAAGATAAAATCAGGGTCAGTCAACAGTAATCATTATCTGATGCTTGAGAACAGCGCTCTCTACTGGCATCTTGTTGACCTGATCTGGATCTTCCTCTTCCCGCTCTTATACCTAATAACCTGAAACACCATGAAACACGAGGATAAACATATCTCAAGCTATGCCTCACTGGCAATTGTCCTTGCCGTGCTCCTGTTCCTTACCGCATTCTCAGTGTGGATAACAGGGTTTCACTTCGGGGCATTTACGGTGGCAGTAGCTCTGATCATCGCATGTGTCAAGGTGGCAACGGTGCTTATCAATTTCATGCACCTGAAGTTTGAAAACCTCTTTCTCAAACTTCTGGTGACAGGTGTCTTTGTTATGTTCGCACTTGTGGTAGTACTGACTTTCGTAGATTATTATTTCAGATAAAAACAGACAATTATGTTTACAGGGGCATCAAATCTTGCAGAAGGAGTAGACAAGGCATTCCTGTTTATTTTTATCATAGCCTTCATCTTTATCATCGGCATCTCAGCCTTCATGATCTGGACACTCATCCATTTTTCCAGAAAAAAGGGGAAGGCACCGATGCAATTCTCCGGAAGCAATAAGCTGGAGTTGATCTGGACTGTGGTACCGACCATTCTGGTATTACTCATGTTCTGGATCGGATGGAAAGGCTTTGCACCCATGCGCAGGGTGCCCCCTGATGCAATGAAGGTGACGGCTATTGGCCGGATGTGGGAATGGGAGTTTGTTTACCAGGACAGCATGAGATCAAAGGAGCTTGTGTTGCCCATCAACAAACCTGTAAAGCTTGACCTTGTCTCTGAAGATATAAACCACAGCCTCTTCATACCGGCATTCAGGGTAAAGGAGGATGTCATACCGGGCTATGATAACTGGCTATGGTTCACCCCTAACTATATCGGCGATTATGAAATACTCTGCACTGAGTATTGCGGCCTCCTCCATTCGGCCATGATTGCAAAAACAAGAATAGTCGAACAGGAGGAATTTGATAAATGGCTTGAGGATCTTAAAACCGCATCTTTCATTCCCGATCCGCAGGGTCTCGTTCTCCTGAGAGGAACAGGGTGTCTCGCCTGTCACTCCCTCGACGGCGCCAAACTTGTCGGACCCTCCTTTAAAGGTTTCTACGGAAGCCAGAGAAACGTATCATCAGGCAATACCAAAAAAACTGTCACAGCAGACGAAGCCTACATCATCAACGCTATATACAGCCCGGATGAAGAGATCGCCGAGGGTTACTCCAAAGGGCTCATGCAGTCATACAGGGGCCTGTTGACGGAGAGTGATATAAACATTATTACTGAATATCTGAGGACACTTAATGTGGAAAACCAGTAGAAGAGATGGCCCCGGCACCATTGCAGAGCTTATTAAGTGGAAGCTCTCGCTGGCTGTTGCCTTCTCTTCCGTCACAGGCTATTTCCTCTTCAGCGGGAAGGCCGGCGGTGACCTCTCCCTTGTAGCCGCAGGTGTTTTTCTTCTGGCGGCGGGCGCTGCAGCACTGAATCAATTTACAGAGCGGAAGAGCGACGCCCTGATGGAGAGGACAATGGGCCGTCCGTTACCGGCAGGGAAGATGAATTCACTTACAGCCCTGACGATCTCAGGTGCCCTTCTGGCAGCCGGCTCACTGATGCTATCATTCACCGGACTGTTGCCACTGATGCTTGGCCTTTTCAATGTGATACTTTATAATGCAGTCTATACCGGATTAAAGAAAATAACAACCCTGGCCATTGTCCCCGGAGCTGTAGTGGGGGCAATACCCCCTTTCATCGGATATACCGCCGCAGGAGGAGCGATGACAGACACCGTGATACTGCTTTTTGCACTCTTTATGTTTCTCTGGCAGATACCCCACTTCTGGATACTGCTGATAAGGTACGGACATGAATATCAGAAGGCCGGGATAAAAACCATTTACGGTGCAATGGACAACAGACAGATCGGGCGGCTTGTATTTCTGTGGGTCACCGCATCATCACTTATCCTGTGGGTGCTGACAGGTGTGTTTATGCCGTTGAAAACACCGGCAGGGCTGGTCCTGCTGGGGCTTAATGTGACCTTCATAATATTCTTTTACAGGGTGATTTTCAAAGGCAGACAGGATGAGGGGCTGAAGAATGCATTCATTCTGATGAACAGCTTCACCCTGCTTATTATGCTCATTTTAATTGCCACATCATGAATATCAGAATAATCATTGCTGTCTTTCTCCTCTCCCTCCTGCCGGTAAAATATACCTATTCGCAGGTCCCGGCCGTCAATAGTGTAACAACCGGCCCGGTCACGGGCACCCTTGTAATTGTCGGCGGCGGGAGGTTGTCTGACACAATTATTACCAGATTCATTGAGCTGGCAGGAGGTCCGGAGGCACGCATCGTGCTGGTACCTACGGCCGCAGGTGCTGAGAGTTATGCAGACAGTGAAGGCGACATGCTGAGGTCAAGGGGAGCAAAAAATGTCACTGTTTTTCACACTTACAACCGGGATTCTGCCAACAGCGTCTCATTCACCAGACCTCTTGAAAATGCTGACGGTGTATGGTTCGGCGGAGGACGCCAGTGGCACCTGGTCGACGCATATAAGGGGACTCTCACAGAGACACTGTTCAGGAAGGTGCTCGACCGCGGCGGAGTGATCGGAGGCACTTCTGCAGGAGCCACAATTCAGGGATCATTCCTCGCAAGAGGAGATACCAGAAATAACCAGATCATGATGGGCGACCACCAGGAGGGTTTTGGCTATGTAAGCAACATAGCAATTGATCAGCATGTGCTTGCAAGAAACCGGCAGTTTGACATGTACGAGATACTCAGGGAGAAGCCCGGATTGCTGGGGATAGGGATAGACGAAAACACTGCAGCCATAGTAAGGGCAGATACCCTTGAAGTTATCGGGGCCAGCTATGTGCTTATATATGACGGATCATTCTGGTCGCGCGAGGGAAGCGACCTGAAGAAGCTGCCTGAAAAGGAATTCCTTTTTTACATGCTCAAACAGGGTGACCGGTATGATCTGAGAAAGAGAGCCATACTGATTCAGCCCCGGAGACAGTAAACGGAATCTTAATCAAACTGTAATTAATATTAAAAAATAATGAAAAGAGTAATTTCATTTTCGCTGCTGCTGCTTCTGTCAGTTGCCTTGTTATCTCAACCTGTCACCTCATCAGAAATTGACAGGCTCGTTGCCAGGACTATGGAAACTTTCAATGTGCCGGGCATTTCTGTGGGAGTTGTAAAGGACGGCAAACTGATTCATGCAAAAGGATATGGTGTCAGGTCAATAAACACCATGGAGAGTATGGATGAGAACACTCTCTTTGCGATAGCATCAAACTCGAAGGCATTTACAGCGGCAGCACTGGCAATACTTATTGATGACGGGAAACTGAAATGGGACAGCAGGGTGACTGACATCATACCCGAATTCAGGCTTTACGACCCCTATGTCACTGAAGAATTCACCATTGCCGACCTCCTGACACACCGTAGCGGTATGGGCCTGGGAGCCGGAGACCTCATGCTATGGCCCGATTCGGCGAAATTTTCGAAGGAAGAGATTATTCACAATCTGCGTTACCTGCCCAGGGTATCATCATTCAGAACCAAATATGACTATGACAACCTGTTATATGTCGTTGCCGGTGAAGTAGTTTTCAGAATTACAGGCATGAGCTGGGAGGAGTTCGTTGAGACCAGGATCATGAAACCACTGGGGATGAATATGTCTGCGGCATCGTTTGGAAGGCTGAAAGACCGGTCAAACATAATTGACGCTCATGTCCCTGTTGACGGCAAACTTCAGGTTGTTCCCAAGCAGGAAGGTAAGATGCATAATTCTGCCGGCGGCATCTACAGTAATGTCACTGACATGAGCAAATGGGTCATTACCCAGATCAACGGAGGCCGGTATGGCAAAGACCCTGCTCAACAACTGTTCTCTGATGCCAGGCACAGAGAGATGTGGACCATGCACACAATAATCCCTGTCAGAGGCACATCTTCATACAACACCCACTTCTACGGTTACGGACTGGGCTGGTTTTTGAGTGACGTAAAAGGATACTTCCAGGCCTCTCACACTGGCGGATTGATGGGTATAGTGACCCAGGTAACAATAATACCTGAGCTGCAGCTCGGCATAATAGTTTTCACGAATCAACAGGAAGGTGCTGCATTTACAGCCATCACTAACACCATAAAAGACAGTTATCTGGGGGTCACAGGCAGAGACAGGGTGAAGGAACAGCTTGACCAGGTTCAGAAGAATCAGGCAGAGGCTGCGAAGATCACCGGTGAAATATGGACAAAGATTGCAGAACAGCAGACAAAAGCAACTGTGGCAATAAATCATGACCTCTATACCGGCACCTACACCGATATCTGGTTCGGAGACATTATTATCTCTTCTGTTGACGGTAAGATGCGCTTTAAATCGGTAAAGTCACCCAAAATGAGGGGAGAGATGATTTTCTATACCGGCAATACATTCATTGTCAGATGGGACGACAGGAGCCTGGATGCTGACGCATTTGCGGTATTCTCCCTTGACAGGAGCGGCAGACCGGCAGGCTTTAAAATGGAGGCGATCTCCCCTCTCACAGATTTCAGCTTTGATTTTCATGATCTTGATTTAATAAGACAGGAGACAGACAACTAAAGCCAACATTCAGAGACAGGTATGACCGGAAGAGAGGAAAAGGGAGGACAGTTTGCGATACCGCTGAAGAAAACCGGAAAAACCCGGAAAGGATATGATATCTATCCCTCTTTCCGGATTGGTGAAGACCAGATTTTCACCGGATTTGAATCCCTCGCTGCCGAGATTGCAAAGCACAGGCTGGTGATCATCGATGGTTATGCAGGTGTTTATTATGATCATATACGCCGCATGATCGGCAACGAACTCAGCAGATCGGGCAAAATTGTAAGATGGATCAGCACTTCAGATTTCTTCAGGCCTGAAGATGAAATAAAAATTCTGACTGCCCCTTATACGGGCGGTAATGATCCTCTCTTCGGCAGAAGGTGCGACCTTAACCTCCGGGATTTACTGAGATCACCGGAATTGATGGCTGTCATACCTGATGAGGCTTATGACCTTAATATTATCATCGGTCCGGGAGCAAGCCTGGCCGGATGGCAGGGACTGCTGATTTACATTGACCTGCCGAAGAACGAACTGCAGTACAGGGCAAGAGAAAAAAAGATTTGTAACCTGGGATTATCAACTGCCGGTGATCCGAAGGCGATGTACAAGCGTTCCTACTTCGTTGACTGGCCTGTACTGAACAGGCATAAGCATTCTCGTCTCCCTGAGACCGGCATATTCGTTGACGGTCAGCGGATGGATAATCCGGTATGGATACACGGAGACAATTTCCGCAGCGCAATTAAAGAGATGAGCCGTAACATGTTCCGTGTCAGACCATGGTTTGAGCCCGGACCATGGGGCGGTACATGGATTAAAGACCGTATTGAAGGACTGAACAGCGAAGTACCCAACTATGCATGGTCTTTCGAGTTGATAACACCTGAGAACGGGGTGCTGCTCGAAAGCTCATCAATTATGCTGGAAGCTTCGTTTGACTGCCTGATGTTCCTCGAGGGGGAAGCCGTTCTGGGGGCCGCCTTCCCCCGTTTCGGAACTGAATTTCCCATACGGTTCGACTTCCTCGACACCTTCGACGGTGGTAATCTTTCGATACAGTGTCATCCGCGACCGGAATACACGAAAAAACATTTCGGCGAGAATTTTACCCAGGAGGAGACTTACTACATAATCGACACCAAAGATGATGCAGTAGTCTATCTTGGATTCCAGGACGACATAAACCCTGATGAGTACCGCAGTGCCTTGAAAGATAGCGCCATGACCCGGCAATCTCTTGATGTTGACAGGTTCATCCAGAAGTTCCCGGCATCAAGGCATGATCTCTTCCTGATACCTTACGGCACTGTACACGGCTCAGGAAAGAATAACCTCGTTCTGGAGATAAGCTCCACCCCCTACATCTTTACATTCAAGATGTATGACTGGCTGAGGATGGATCTGAACGGCAAACCCCGCGACCTGAATGTCGACAGGGCTATGGAAAACCTTTACTTCGACCGTAAGGGCAGTTATGTAAGGGATCATTTAATCTCAAAACCATATCTTCTTAAGGAGGGCCGCGACTGGCAGCAGTGGCATCTTCCCACACATGAGACCCATCTTTATGACGTTCACAGATACAGCTTCAGAACTTCAATTGAGATCCAGACTCATAACAAATGCCTGGTTATGAGTCTTGTGGAAGGTGATGCCATTTTGGTGGAGGGACTTAACGGAGTCTCTCACCGGTATAACTACGCAGAGACATTTATTATTACGGCAGCAGCCGGATCTGTAACGATAACAAATCTTTCAGGAGGTGAGGCAATTCTTGTCAAAGCCTTCGTTAAACAATAAAAAATGCGATGAAGAACTTATCAGTTATTCTCAGCCTTCTGGTTATGGCATCCGTGACAGCTGCCGGCCAGTCATTTTTCACACCGGAAGACCATATGGTAAATGGTTTTGCCAGGAAAATATCAGGACTTGATTTTGAGTATCACTCGTGCATTCCGGGTCTCCGTGAGAGCATCCTCATCAGGGCTACCAGCGGAAAGGATTTCATGGAGTGGGAGACTGAAGCAGTCAGGGAGAAGATAAATGAGAAGTATGCTGCCTATGTATGGATAGCAGCCATCGGTTCCGGGCCGGGCTCTGCAAGAATGGATCTGTCAGTTGACGGGGTTCAGAGCTTCTCATTTTATACTGACACTCGCTCAGAATGGGATGTCAGCGGAGAAGGAGGATCGTCGCTTGCGTTCCGCTCAATAATGATTGACCAGCATGGTGACCATCACGGGTACATGATCCTGCGTCTGCCGGCTGAAAGGGTGAAGGCTGGCGTGCCTCTGAAGATCAGGGTGACGGGCAGTGCCTCAAGTCTCAGTTCATGGTATATGACATTCAGAAAACCGGTAAGGACAGGTGTCTCACTGAATGCTTTCCCGGCAATATTGAAAAACGACGGTTCACCGCTTCAACTTGTTGAAGCTGCGATATTCTATTTCGGGGAAGATACTGATGCAGAGATATATGCCAACGGCAGGCTGTTGAAATCAACTCCTCTTAAGTTCGGTTACAATGCGGTTAACCTGGGGCTCCCGGCAGTGTCCAAACCTGCGAAAGTGAAACTAAAAGTAGTTGCGGGTGACTTTGCCCTTAACAATACCGTGACCCTTGATCCTGTAAGAAAATGGACGGTAAGCTTCATCCAGCATTCTCATACTGATATAGGATACACCCGCTCACAGACGGAAATACTTGCCGAGCACCTGAGATATATCGATTATGCTCTCGATTACTGTGATGCCACTGACAGTTACCCTGAAAATGCAAAGTTCAGATGGACCTGCGAGACTTCGTGGGCTGTTGACGAATACCTTAAATGCAGGCCGGCTGAGCAGATAGAAAGATTCAAGAAGAGAATCGCCGAAGGAAGGATTGAAGTTACCGGTATGCTGCTCAACTTTGACGAATTGCCTGATGAACAGATACTGGCAGCCTCGCTTGATGCCCTTGGGAGAATCAAGTCGCACGGAATTCCGGTCAAGCTGGCAATGCAGAATGATGTCAACGGTATCGGGTGGTGTCTGAACGATTATTATGAGAGGCTAGGTGTTAAATACCTGAATATGGGAACGCACGGACACCGTGCCCTCATATGTTTTGACAAGCCTACCATGTTCTGGTGGGAATCGCCTTCAGGAAAACGGATGCTCACATTCAGGGCAGAGCATTACATGACTGGCAATACGGTGATGGAGATCCAGTCGGGTGATATTGACAAGTTCAAGAACAACCTCCTTAATTATCTCATCAGCCTCGCCTCAAAAGACTATCCGTATAATGAGATGGCCATACAGCACTCCGGTTACCTGACAGACAACTCGCCGCCGTCTACCTTCATGAGTGACCTGATAAAAGAATGGAACGCCCTCTTTGACTGGCCGAAGCTTACAACCTCAACAGCCGAGTCATTTTTTGCCGGCATGGAGCGGGATCATTCCGGCGAATTCCCGGTGATACGAGGGGCATGGCCTGACTGGTGGACAGACGGCTTCGGAGCATCAGCACGCGAGGTGGCCGTCACAAGAGGTTCAGCGGCAACACTAAAATCCAATACGGCCGGTCTCTCAATGGCTGCCGTGGCAGATATCCCCCTCCCGGCAGAGACAGGGTTGAACATTGACCTTGCAAATAATGCCCTGCTCTTCTATACGGAACACACTACGGGATATTCAGAGAGTGTGCGCGAACCATACAGCAAACCCACCATGGAACAGAGAGCGATGAAAGAGTCATACGCCTGGGAAGCAAACCGCAGGACCACCATGCTGGGAGAATCGGCTATGGGTCTGCTGCAGAGCATGTTCGCCAGAGAAGAGGTCCCTTCCATCGTGGTTTTCAATACCCTTAACTGGAACAGAGCAGGAATAGCCATTGTATATATTGATCATGAGATAGTTCCAAGAGGTAAGAGAGCGGGGATATATGACCGGGAGGGAATGCGCCTGGCAACACAGCCGTTATGGTACCGGTCAGATGGCACGTACTGGGCTATATGGTTCAGGGATATCCCGGCGTTCGGATACGGGAAGTTCCTCATCAGGGCTGAAGAGCCCGTTGAAAAGAGCCAGGCTGAGTCCGTCACCGTTATGGAAAACAAATGGTACCGCATTGAGACCGACCACTCCCGGGGAGTAATAAAATCACTTTATGACAAGGAACTGGGAAAGGAACTGGCAGACCCGGATGCACCCTACGGAATTGGCGAGTTCATCCTTGAGAAACTGGGCAACAGGTCACAGATGGAGAGCAAAATGCTCAATGACTTCGCAAGATACCCTCTTGATACAGTGTATTTTGATAATGCTGAGGAGGGTGAGATCTGGAACACCATAAAATTCATCGGCGAATCGGAAACGGCTATAGGACCGAGAGGATACACCTTTGAAATAAAACTGTACAATACTGAAAAACGGATAGATCTTGATTACTCGATCGTTAAGAAAAGCATTACAGACCCCGAGAGCTTCTACATTGCTTTTCCCTTCGCTCTTGAAGGGGGGAAGCATTTTACGGAGGTTGCAGGAGGTGTCATTGAGACAGGCAAAGATCAGATCATAGGGTCATCGAATGACTGGTATACCGTGCAGAATTTCACAGCAGTCCGCAATGCTGAAAGCCAGATGGTGATCGGTTGCGGTGAAATGCCTCTCTGGCAGTTCGGTGCTATCAATACAGGCAGGTACAAGGCCGGAGCATTACCGCAGGGCACTCATCTCTACTCGTGGCCGATGAACAACTACTGGGTGACCAATTTCAATGCTGACCAGAGAGGAGGCCATACCTGGACTTACAACATAACCTCCTCATCTGATGCGTCAGACAGGTTTGCGACTCAATTCGGCTGGGGAACAAGGGTTCCATTCCTGACACGCATCATTCCCGGTGACGGTCCCGGAGATGACATGAGCTACGGATCATTCATCAGCGGATGGCCTCAGAATGTGGTCCTTATAAGTATAAGACCTTCTGATGACGGCAAATCACTGATAGCCCATCTTCGTGAGACAGGAAGAGAAGAGACGGCGCTGAATCTTAAAAACGGCATCACGGGAACAGACCTGCAGATAACAGAGGTTGACGCAACAGGCCGGCCTGTTTCTTCACAGATGATGAAGCTTATGCCGCTGGAATCAAAATTCTTCAGAATCATGCTACCTTAGTGCGGAAAAGATACACATGGCAGCTGTCCTTACAAATGCTCAGTTTTTCACGGGTACTGAGATCATCCGTGACAGAACGCTTCTGATCGAAAAAGGCAGGATCACCGGTTTTGCGACAGCTGACGCGATCACCTCAGGAGCAACTGTTACTGACTGCAAGGGCTTACTGGTCACTGCCGGACTAATTGATCTTCAGATAGCCGGCGGAGGCGGATTTCTTTTCTCCGCAAACCCTGATCCTGAGGCACTGGAAGCCATGACCGGAGCTATTTTAAGCAGTGGCACGACAGGCTTCCTCATTGCACTGCCCACAAACAGCCATGAAGTTTACTCCGCGGCGTTCAGGGTCCTTAAGGAAAATCCCCATCCTGCTGTCCTGGGGCTTCATCTTGAAGGACCTTTCATCAGCCTGGCCAAGAGAGGCGCTCATGCCAGGGAACTTATCAGGAAACCCTCTGCCGAAGAGCTGCTTGCGCTTCTGAAAGAGGCAGACGGAGTAATAAGGATGATGACAGTAGCCCCTGAGGTATGCACACCTGAGATCATAACAATTATGAGAGACCACGGAGTGACCGTGGCGGCAGGACACAGCAATGCCACCTTCAGGGAGGCCACACTGGGATTTGAGTGGGGCATTGAGACCTCCACACATCTCTTCAATGCCATGTCACCTGTTCATCACCGTGACCCGGGTCTGCCGGGGGCGACCTTCAATTCTGAGAAGGCCTGTGCGAGTATCATTGCTGACGGCATCCACGTTGACTTCAATATGCTGATAATAAGCAAGAAGATAATGAAGGAGAGGCTTTTTCTGGTCTCTGACGCCGTTGAGGAGAATGACCGCGGGACCTATCAGCATGTGAGACAGAATGACCGTTTCACTCTGCCAGACGGAACAATGTCCGGAGCCAACCTCACAATGCTCGGTGCAGTAAGGAACTGTGTTGACCATGCAGGTATACATCCCGAAGAAGCCTTGAGAATGGCTTCCCTTTACCCTGCTTCACTCATAAAGGTATCTGACCGCGGCAAGATCTTGCCGGGATGCAGGGCCGACCTGATAGCCCTTGACAGTGACCTCAAGCTCAAAGGGCTCTTCCATAACAAAAAAATGAATTTCATTGACTGAATAATGGCACTTCTGGGAATAGACATAGGGGGAACAAAGATTGCCTTTGCAGTTTTTGACCACAACGGGGATGTACACCTCAGGGAAATTAATGCAATTGACAACCGGACCGGCACCGATGTCGGTGAACTGATCACCGTCGGAGCAGTAAGAATTATAGATGAAGCAGAGAGCCTGGGTCATCGTATTAAGGCCATTGGTCTCTCTGTCCCGGGCATAAGCCGCCAGGCAGCCGGTACTGTATGGGCCCCGAACATCCCGGGATGGGATGACTACCCTCTGCTTCGCGAGATAAAAGGGATCGCCGGCCATACACCGGTGACAATAGAGAGCGACAGGGCATGCTATATCTCTGCCGAGGTATGGAAGGGAAATGCAAAAGGGTGCAGGAATGCAGTTTTTATCGCAGTGGGAACAGGTATAGGTGCCGGAATAATGGTAAACGGAGAGATAGTGCACGGTGCCCATGACATTGCCGGTGCAACAGGATGGATGGCACTCAGCAGACCCTTTGACAGCAGGTATAAAAACTGCGGACACTTTGAATACTATGCCTCAGGGGAGGGCATTGCCCGGCGGGCCGAGGAACTTCTGCATTCTGACAATGAATATCAGGGCATGCTGCTTGAGATGAAACACCGCAGACTTACGGCCGAGGATGTGTTCAGGGCATTGAAACAGGGAGACAGGATTGCTGATATCATTATAAGGCAGGCAGTTGAATACTGGGGAATGGCCGCTGCCAACTTTGTAAGCCTCCTCAATCCTGAAAAGATTATCTTTGGCGGCGGAGTATTCGGACCGGCTGCCGGGCTTATACCTGATATCATGGCCGAAGCGGAAAAATGGGCACAGCCGATAAGCATCAAACAGGTGACATTTGAACCTACAGCCCTTTCCGGTGACGCAGGAGTTCTTGGTGCCGGCTACCTGGCTATGAAAAAGATATCCGGTATCAAACGACAAACAATTTGAACATGTACAGTAAACGAACAGTCTTCTGGTCTGCCTGCCTTGGAATGCTTCTCTTCGGTATCGGCCTTATAACCCTGGGGGCAATCCTGCCCGATCTGAAAGAGAAATACTCGCTTGATGCGGTAGCTGCCGGTACCCTCTTCTCGATTCTGCCGCTGGGCGTACTTGCCGGTTCACTCCTCTTCGGACCCCTGTGTGACAGATTTGGATACAAGCCTCTGATGACAACAGCAGCCGTGATGATGTTCGCAGGATTCCAGGGACTGGCGTTCTCCCCCTCAACAGGAATTCTGAACATCTTCATCTTCCTCATCGGACTGGGCGGAGGTGCACTCAACGGTGCCACCAGCGCCCTGGTGTCTGACATAAGCACCTCAGGCAAGGGGGCCGACCTGAGCCTGCTGGGCATGTTCTTCGGCGTCGGAGCCCTGGGTATGCCTATCCTTCTGGGTGTGCTTGAAAAAGCCTTTAAGTTCGATGTCATAGTATCACTGACAGGTTTTATTGCCCTGGCTGCGGCAATACTGTTCCTCGTTATTAAGTATCCCCCGGCCAAACTGTCGGGAGGCGCATCCATGAGACAGATGCTCGCACTATTCAGGGACGAAACACTGCTCCTCATTGCCTTCTTTCTCTTCTTTCAGAGCGCTTTTGAGTCACTGGTAAACAACTGGACAACCACGTACCTCATCGACAGGTTTTCGGTGCAACAGAGCAGCGCACTGATGGGTCTTTCAGCATATGTTGCAGGGATGACACTAATGCGACTGATGCTTGGCAGCATATTCAGGAATGTGCCGGAGAAGAGACTGCTGGTCATATCATTCGGAATAATGATTATTGCACTCATAACAATAGTGACCGGAGAGACTATATTCCAGTCCTCAGCCGGATTACTGATACTGGGAGCCGGCCTTGCAGGCGGATTTCCCATAATGCTCGGTTTCGTCGGAAACAGGTACCCGAACCTCTCAGGCACCGCCTTCAGCCTGGCCTTCACCATTGCCCTCCTCGGAAACATGCTCATTAATTTCTCGATGGGGCTGATAGTGGAAAAATTCGGAGTAAAAACTCTGCCGGCAGTGCAGTCTGTTGAATTAATTGTTATGATCACTTTGGGTCTAATTGTCTTTAAGAAGCTGAAAAGCAGTAAACCAATAATTTAATCGGATATATGATGTTAGCGAATGAATGGCTTAAGAACGCCAGGGACGTGATGTCCCGGATTGAGGAGACTCAGACGGAAAACATCCGCAAGGCTGCGGAGGTGATGGCAGAATCAATTGAATGCGGGAGGTGGGTACACACCTTTGGCTGCGGCCATGCGACCCTGCCTATTGAGGAGATGTATCCCAGAATTGGAGGGTTTGTCGGGTTCCACCCCATGATAGAGATCCCCCTGAGCTTCTTCACACACATCACCGGCGAAATGGGAGTCCATCAGTTTGTGTTTCTTGAGAGGGTTGAAGGATACGGAGTCGAGATCATGAAAGGTTATACATTTGATGAACGTGACACTATGTGGCTCTTCTCCCATTCAGGCATCAACAATGTAAATATTGACATAGCCCTCGAATCGAAGAAGAAGGGAATGAAGGTGGTAGTCTTCGGTTCCGCGGCTGCAGCCCAGGGAAAAAAGACAAGGCACACCTCGGGAAAGACGATATTCGATATTGCAGATATTGTCGTTGACACCTGTGCTCCGCTGGAAGACGCTTCAGTCAAACTCAGGAATCACTACGACAAGATCGGTCCGGTATCGACCATGGCCTTCATAACCTGTGTCTGGATGACAGTAACCACAGTGGCTGAGATACTTGCCGACAAGGGAGTCAAGCTTTACATTCACCCGTCACATAACGTGCCTGGCGACAGCACTGCCCGGGAGCGTCTTGACGAAGCGCTGGCAGAGTACAAGCGAAGAGTCGCAGGTGTCTGATAATAAAACAGCAGTATGAATTCTTTTGAAAGAACAGTTGGCTTTATTGAGGGCAGAAAGGTAGACCGGGTTCCTTTTCACCCCATCCTTATGCGCTTTGCAGCACGATATGCCGGGGTAAGGTATCGCGACTTCTGCCTTAGCGCCACACATAAATGCATGGCAAATATTAAGTGCGCAACTGATTTCAACTCCGACTGGGTAAATACAATGTCAGACCCCTATGCCGAAGCTGAAGCATTCGGGACACTCCTCTCCTACCCTGATAATGATCTTCCGCAGGTAAAACAATATGCCCTCAGGGAGATCAGAGACATCGACCGGCTCACTGTAAAACGGGTATCAGAGCACAGCCGTCTCCATGAAAGAGTAAAGGAAATTGAGGAGTACCGGCTGAAGACAAAAGAGAGCTTCCTTATCTGCGGATGGGTTGAAGGCCCGCTGGCGGAATACTGCGATATAAGGGACATTAATTCCGCCCTTACCGACCTGTATGAATACCCCGATAAGGTGCACCAGGCCCTGGATGTCATCACTGAAAACGCTATCGGCTTCATCACAGCACAGGTTGAGGCAGGAGCTCACTGCATAGGTATTGGAGACTCAGTCTGTTCGCTGATCTCTCCTGAGCTTTACTATGAGTTCTGCTATAAACGGGAAAAAGCCCTGGTAGACCACATCCATTCCAAGGGTGCTTTCGCAAAGATCCATATATGCGGTGACATTTCTGCAATTCTGGAGGGAGTGATCAGGACTGGCACTGACATAATCGACATAGATCACAGGGTTGAATCCGTAAAAGAAGCAGCTTCACTTCTGTCTCCCGGGCAGGTGTTTTCAGGCAAGAGCGATCCCGTATCAGTGATACAGGACGGAAAGGAACAAATGATACTTGACAGCGTGGCATCATTCTATGAAGAAGCAGGCCGACGCGCAATTGTCTCCGGAGGGTGTGAGATAACTCCGGGTACCAGCAATGGCAACATGAGGATTTTCGGTGATGCTGCCCGGTACCTACAGATTACATAATACAACTATCCGGGTTTAACCAGATATGAAAAAGGACATAGCGCTGGTGCTCTCCAGCGGCGGAGCAAGAGGCTTCGCCCACATAGGAGCGATAAAGGTCCTGCAGGAGCAGGGATTTAATATCACCTCCGTCGCGGGCACATCTATGGGAGCACTGGTGGGTGGCGTTTTTGCCGCCGGACGGCTGAAGGAGTTCGAGGAGTGGGTCTGCTCCCTAGACAGAATGGAAGTACTCAGGCTGACTGATCTGACTATCAGTAATAAAGGGCTTGTCAAGGGCATTAAAATAATTGAAAGGATCAAGGAGATTGTACCCGATTGCAGCATTGAGGAACTCCCGATACCTTACTGCGCCGTGGCCACAGATATTCTGAAAGGATGCGAAAATGTATTCCGTGAAGGGAGCCTATATGATGCAATCAGGGCTTCCATCTCAATCCCGACAGTGTTTCTGCCATTTCGTATCGGAGGAGACTACTATGTTGACGGCGGGGTGGTAAATCCCGTGCCCATAAACAGGGTCAGCCGCAACGGGCATGATCTGCTGGCAGTGGTCGCCGTTAATTCGAACATACCCCACGATTCAAAAGCGGATCAGCCAACCGACCCGGAAGACAATAAGTATTTGCGGAGAATAAGGAATATTCAGGCAAAACTGAGCATAGACATCCCAAAGAACAAAACGGACAACATCGGCATATTTAATCTTACCAACCGCAGCATAGGCATTATGCTTAATCAGATAGCCTCCCTCACCCTGGCAAACCATCACGCAGATATTATGATCCAGGTATCGAAAGAGGCCTTCGGCACCTATGATTTCTACAAAGCCGCGGAGATTATCAAAGAGGGCGAGAAAGCAGCCCGTAAGGCTCTGGAAGCCTTAGCTCACTGAGGCACGAACCGCACCACATTATGCAGGCGAACTCTCACAGGATCAGATTTGTAGTTTGCTTTTCTAAATGTTATCTTTAAAGGCTGTGCAGATACACCTGCATGGTTAGAAAAAATAGTTGTAAATTCCGGACCAGAATCACTTTTATTAAAACATTGAAACCATGAAAACCCAGAGAGAAGAGTACCAGAAGAAACTTGAAGCCCAGCTAGATGAATGGAGAGCTGACATAGACAGGCTTAAAGAAAAGGCAATGAGTGCAAGTGCGGAGGCAAAACTGAAATATGAAGACAGCATCAATAAACTGGAGGGAAAGATGACCGAGGGCAAGTCGAAACTCAATGACCTGATAGAGTCAAGTGAAGAGGCCTGGGAAGCAGTTAAACTGGGAGCTGACTCAATCTGGGACACGATGAAGTTGACCTTTGCTGATGTCAAGGAGAAATTCAGGGACAAAGACGACAAATAGATACTCAGGCACATATGAAAAAGTACTTCAGGGTTATTGTCCTTGTTCTGCTGATAGTTGCTGCCGGGCTATTCTGGTGGAGGCATTATTTCGTATTTGGGGAAGGGGTTAAAGCCGGAGATCTGAATTACCTGGTAAGGAAGGGTTACATCTTCAAGACCTGGGAGGGGAAGCTCATTCAGACAGGGTTCAAGACAACCACCCCCGGGGCGATGCAGAGCAACGAGTTTGAGTTCAGTTTGGTCAATGACTCCCTTGCCACCGTTCTCGAGAGAGCCAGCGGCAAGTTTGTCGAACTGCGCTACAAGGA
>Ga0209262_10000122_pt1 | contig 47695 bp, 45 predicted proteins | sample Lowcelwee11metaG_FD_187171 | JGI IMG/M metagenome (GOLD analysis project Ga0209262, IMG submission 187171) | Freshwater pond sediment microbial communities from the University of Edinburgh, under environmental carbon perturbations - Low... | ecosystem: Environmental > Aquatic > Freshwater >... | reverse complement strand
TAATCCGACCACGGCGACGGTAACACCGGAATTTTATGTCCGTCTAGTCGAGATGGCGAAGCGTGAGCGTTTTTATATTATCAGTGATATTGCGTATGGGGATTTGACGTTTAATGGCTATAAAACCCCATCGATCCTCTCCGTTCCGGGGGCGAAAGATGTTGCTGTTGAAGCGTTCACCCTCTCAAAAAGCTACAATATGGCGGGATGGCGCGTCGGTTTCTTCGTTGGAAACGCAAAATTGATCGGTGCACTCCAAAAGATCAAAAGCTGGTTGGATTATGGGATGTTTACCCCGATCCAAGTTGCCGCTACCATAGCACTTACGGGTGATCAAACGTGTGTTCAAGAGATTACGGATAAATACGATCATCGCCAAAATGTTTTGATCGATGCATTTAACCGTGCCGGATGGCCGGTACGCCGTAATCAAGCTTCGATGTTCGTTTGGGCTAAAATTCCTGAGTGTGCTATCCATATGGGGAGTTTGGAATTTTCAAAGCGTCTCTTGGTTGATGCCAATGTTGCGGTAGCCCCGGGGATTGGTTTCGGTGACTACGGTGATGAGTATGTCCGTATTGCATTGATCGAAAATGATCAGCGTATTCGACAAGCGGCAAAAAATATCAAACAATTTTTGAGTACATTGAACTGTAAGGCTCCTGAGTGACACGTGTCGGTGTTATCGGAGTCGGTACGGTAGGGCGTGCCGTCGTACAGATTTTAGAAGAGAACAAAAACATTATTACGGCACGTTCGGGTGACGAGATCGTAGTGAAAAGCGGCGTAGGGCGTGATCTCTCAAAACTTTCCGATCTCTCTATTTCCCTCTCTCAAAACCCGTATGATATCGTCGATGATCCCGAAATCGATATTGTGGTAGAGCTTATGGGGGGGGTAGAACTTCCTCTTGAGATTGTTAAAAAGGCACTCCAAAACGGTAAAGCCGTTGTAACGGCGAACAAAGCTCTTTTGGCGTACCATCGTTATGAACTTCAAGATATTGCGGGAGAGATACCGTTTGAATTTGAAGCGAGTGTTGCAGGGGGGATCCCGATTATCAATGCATTGCGTGATGGCTTATCTGCCAATCATATCCTCTCTATAATGGGGATTATGAACGGTACTTGTAATTTTATGCTGACGAAAATGATGAATGAAGGGACACCGTTTGCCGATGTTTTGGCCGAAGCACAAGCGCTGGGTTATGCCGAAGCCGATCCGACGTTTGATATCGGCGGATTTGATGCCGCACATAAACTTCTTATCCTAGCTTCGATTGCGTACGGAATCGATGCAAAACCCGAAGATATTTTGATTGAGGGGATCGAGGGGATTACCCCTGCGGACATCGCTTTTGCCAAAGAGTTCGGATACACCATTAAACTTTTAGGGATTGCCAAGCGCGACGAGAGTGAAGTAGAGCTACGTGTTCATGCGGCATTGGTTAAAGAAGAGGCGATGATCGCGAAAATCGACGGTGTGATGAACGGTATCAGTGTGGTCGGAGATCGTGTCGGTGAAACCCTTTACTACGGTCCGGGTGCGGGAGGCAATGCGACGGCCAGCGCTGTAGTGGCCAATATTATCGATATTGTCCGCTCCGGTAAACGTTCTCCGATGCTCGGGTTTAATCATCCGCTCGAAGAGGGACTTCGTCTTAAGAAGAGTGAAGATATCCGATCAAAATACTATCTTCGTCTCCGTGTTTCCGATAAACCGGGCATATTGGCGCAGATTACGAGCCTATTTGCCGATGAAGCGATTTCGATCGAAGCGGTTATTCAGCGCCCTTCTGAAACTGAATGTGCCCATCTCCTCTTTGCTACCCATGAAGCGACTGAACGTGCGCTCCATAAACTTATGGAGAAACTTGAAGCATTGGATGCCGTTTTAGAATCTCCTTTTATGATTCGAATTGTGTAATCACAATTCGAATCACTCCTCGATTTTGTACCTTAATAAAAATTTAACCTTATTTGCTGTATTATACGCGTCCACTTTGCCCTCTCGGACAAATAGAATTGAATGTTTATAACTGCGTTCAATCGTAGTTACAAGTATTGGTGCGATCAATCTCACCTACGAGAAGCAAGTGATTTAAATCAACGGAGCCTACCGATGAAAGTACGTTCTTCAGTGAAGAAAATGTGCGACGATTGTAAAATCATCAAGCGCAAAGGGGTCGTTCGCGTAATCTGCAAAACCCCAAAACATAAACAGAGACAAGGATAAGCATGGCACGTATTGCTGGTGTGGACTTACCTAAGAAAAAACGTTTGGAATATGCATTAACCTATATCTATGGTATCGGTTTACATACTTCACGCAAAATTTTGGATGCAACAGGACTCGATTACAATAAACGTGTATTCGAACTCAGCGAAGATGAAGCGGCTACAATCGCTAAAGAAATCCGAAGCAGCGGAATTGCTGTAGAGGGTGACCTTCGTAAACAAGTCGCTATGGATATCAAAGCGTTGATGGATCTTGGTTCTTACCGTGGTCTTCGTCACCGTAAAGGTCTCCCATGCCGTGGTCAAAAAACCAAAACCAATGCTCGTACACGCAAAGGTAAAAAGAAAACCGTCGGCTCAGCCACAAAGTAAGGGATTAGAGTATGGCAAAAAGAAAAGCAACCCGTAAAAAAATCGTAAAGAAGAATATTGCTCGAGGTATCGTACATATCTTGGCTTCATTCAACAATACCCTTGTAACGGTAACAGATGAAATGGGTAATATGATCGCATGGAGTTCGGCTGGTGCCCTTGGTTTCAAAGGTTCTAAAAAGTCAACTCCGTTTGCTGCACAACAAGCAGTAGAATCAGCGATGGAAAAAGCAATGGTCCACGGAATTAAAGAAGTGGGAATTAAAGTTCAAGGTCCAGGTTCTGGCCGTGAAACAGCAGTTAAAAGTGTTGGTGCGATCGAAGGTCTACGTGTATCTTTCATGAAAGACGTTACTCCACTACCACACAATGGATGTCGTGCGCCTAAGCGCCGACGAGTCTAAGGAGTTTAGCAATGGCAAGATATAGAGGACCCGTAGAAAAAATCGAAAGAAGATTCGGTGTGAGCCTTGGACTTAAAGGTGAGCGTCGTCTTGCAGGTAAAAGTGCCCTTGACAAACGTCCTTACGGACCAGGACAACACGGCCAACGTCGTACAAAAATTTCTGAATACGGTACACAGCTTCGTGAAAAACAAAAAGCGAAATTCATGTACGGTTTGAGCGAAAAACAAATGCGTTCATTGTTCGGTGAAGCAAAACGTCGTACAGGTAATACCGGTACAAACTTGGTAATGCTTCTTGAACAACGTCTTGATAACGTTGTTTACCGTATGGGATTTGCAACGACTCGTCGTTTTGCACGCCAATTGGTAAACCACGGTCACGTATTAGTTGACGGGAAACGTGTTGATATTCCATCTTACCGTGTTAAACCGGGTCAAAAAGTGGAAATTCACGAAAAAAGTAAAAAGAACAACCAAATCGTTCGCGCGATTGAGTTGACCAACCAAACCGGTCTTGCGGCATGGGTTGACATCGATCAAGATAAAGCGTTCGGTATTTTCACACGTCTTCCAGAGCGTGAAGAGGTTGTTATTCCAGTTGAAGAACGTCTAATCGTCGAGCTTTACTCGAAATAATCATTAAAGAAAGGGCGTTCAGCATGAAAAAAATTAAGACATCACCGCTTCTTCCGAAAGAGTTTGTCGTCGAGCAAATCAGCGCGAACGAAGCAAACATCATTGCTTATCCGTTTGAAACCGGATTTGCGGTTTCACTCGCCCATCCGATCCGTCGCTTTTTGCTAAGCAGCTCGGTTGGATTCGCACCGATCGGTATTAAAATTGAGGGTGCTAAGCATGAGTTTGACTCAGTGCGCGGTATGCTCGAAGACATTTCGGATTTCATCATTAACCTCAAAGGGATCCGTTTCAAATTGAAAAACGGTCTTAAAGAGAAAGAGATTACTTACAGTTTTGCAGGCCCTTGTGAAATCAATGGAAGTGATTTGGATAATGACGATGTCGAAGTGGTAACCCCAAATTCATTCTTAGCTACACTGAATGAAGATGCGACGTTGAACTTCAGCGTTAAAATTCATCAAGGTATCGGATACGCTCCGAGTGAAGATGTACGGGATATTTTGGGTGATGGATACATTGCGTTAGATGCGTATTTTACACCGGTTCGCCGTGCAACATACGCTATTGAAAACGTTCTTGTTGAAGACAACCCGAATTTTGAAAAAGTTGTTATTAATATCGCTACCGACGGACAAATTTCTCCGGTAGATGCTTTTAAAAACGCTTTGGAAGTAATGTACGCTCAAATGGCTGTATTTAACAGTGAAGTGAGTATCAAAGCGCCTGCTGCAACTGAGCGTGGCGATGAGCATCCTGAACTTAAGCGTTTGGGTGCCCGTATTGAAGACCTTGGATTGAGTGCACGCAGTTTCAACTGTTTGGATCGCTCAAACATCAAATACATCGGTGAAATCGTTATGATGAGCCAAAATGATTTGAAAGAGGTTAAAAACCTCGGCAAAAAATCGTTTGAAGAGATTTTAGAAAAAATCACGGAATACGGTTACGCTGTCGGGCAAGATTTGGCTGATGATCTCATCGGCGCAATCAAAAAGAAAATCGAAGCTGAATAAGCTTAATATTAAAGAGGAAGTATCATGAGACATCGTCACGGATACCGCAAGCTAGGTCGAACGAGCGCACATCGTGAAGCTTTGTTGACCAACCTTAGCATTGCGTTGATTGAACACGGTAAAATCGAAACTACGTTGATTAAAGCAAAAGAACTTCGTTCATTCGCTGAAAAATTGATTACAACTGCGCGTGCAGGTGATGCAAATGCTCACCGTGCTGTGTTTGCTGTATTGCAAAACAAAGAAGCAACTAAAGCACTTATGAATGAAGTTGCTCCTAAATACAATGAGCGTAACGGCGGGTATACTCGTATCGTTAAAACTCGTATTCGCCGCGGTGATGCTACACCAATGGCGTACATTGAACTCGTTTAACGAGTTCAATAACCCATCAACCCCTTAAATCGAGCTTCACTCGAAAACTACCCTATTCGCATTAGTACATGTTTAGTCCACTTCTTATACTATATCGCCATATTTGAGCTTTAAAAGGTACGATAACCATGATTCCATTTAGTGATGAAGAATTGATGCAACCGGTTCGGAATGTCATTGATAAAATACGTCCGAATCTTGCATTAGACGGCGGAGATATAGCATTTTTAGGTGTAAAAAATGGTACAGTATATGTACAACTTCAAGGTGCGTGCATTGGATGCTCAAGTAGCGGAAATACATTGAAATACGGTGTTGAACGTCAGTTACGGATGGATATCCATCCCGAATTGCTCGTAATTAATGTACCGCAAGGTATGGAACATCAAATCGACGCACTATAATTTAGTCTGATTGTGCCGATATTAATAGAAGAAGAGGAGGGATTAATAATGAAAACAATCAATTTAACCAAAACCCTCAAACAAGCAAACGAACATTTTTTGGCGGGTCAATATACTGAGGCATTACGTGATTATTCTTTAGCGCTTAAAGATTATCCGGAATCCAAAGAGGCATATAACGGAGCGATCCTCTCTGATATGGCGATGAGCGGTGAGAGTGCCGGTGAAGCGCTTTTTGATTATTATACAATACTGCGAAGTGAAGATAACGAATCGGCTGATATTATTATCTCTGAGATTTTAGAGACAATGGATGGGACGATGGAACAGCTTTCGGGGTTGTTTGATGAGACGGTGAAACAGCGTTTGGCCTATGAAGACGGTATTATGTATACGGAATTCAAAGAGTTGGTACAAAACGATAATGATTTTAATCGAATTTTTGAAAATATCATGTTTTCAACCCGAGTTATTATTACTGAAAAAGAGGATTTCGTCGATTTCTTGGACAACTTGATCGACCATGGATACAAAGAGATGGCACTCAGTTACCTGGAGAGCGCTCTTGGTGTCTATCCGAATGATCGACAACTTCGTAATTTATTACGACGCTTAGCAAAAGGGAAAAGCATTGAAAATTGAGATTGAAGCTCAGCCTTACCGATTCATTAGTGAAAATTCAAGCGATTGCAGCAGTGAATGTGCTTTTTTGCTAACTAAACAAAATGAGAAATATAAAGAGGATGCGATTGCGCGCGGGGCACACTCACTTATTACTCCTAATGAGTGTTGGAAGCTTTTCGGATTGGACCGGATATGTGTAATCGGTATAACCGGAACAAACGGCAAAACGACAACGGCGAGCGCTATCTATTCATTGATGCTCGACTTGGGATACAAAGCGGCGATGCAGGGGACACGCGGTTTTTTTATGAATGATGCCCCCGTAGAGGGGAAAACATTAACAACCCCGAGTGTACTCAACACCTATCGACATATGGCACATGCGATTGCGGCAGGATGCGAATATTTTATTATGGAAGTGAGCTCACACGCTATTGAGCAAGAGCGGATTGCCGGTATTACATTCGGTCTTAAAATTTTGACCAATATCACCCAAGATCACCTAGATTACCATGAGAGTATTGAAGAGTACACCCGTATCAAAAATCTCTTTTTTCAAGATGAGACGAAGAAGCTTATCAATAAAGATGAAGCTAAAGCGCAGTTCAATTTTAAAAATGCTTTTACCTACGGTGTTGAAAATCCCGCAACCTATAAAATTATTGCCTATTCTCTCAATAACGGTGTCAGCGGTGTCTTGAAATATTTTGAAGAACATACCCCTTTTGCCTCATCGTTGCACGGTTTTTTCAATCTTTACAATATTACGGCGGCAATGGCGGCAGTCCATTTGGTTACCGATGAGAGTTTAGAAAAAATTGCCGATGCGGTTGAGAACTTCGGCGGTGTAAGCGGACGGATGGAAGTGGTGAGTGAAAATCCACTTGTGATTGTCGATTTTGCCCATACTCCGGATGGAATGGAGCAGGTACTTAATGCCCTTAAAGAGAAAGAAGTTCTTGTTGTATTTGGTGCAGGCGGTGATCGTGATCGGACCAAACGCCCTATGATGGGGAAGGTTGCCATTGCGTATGCCAAAAAAGTGTATGTCACCAGCGACAACCCTCGTTATGAAGATCCCGATGCTATCATCGAAGATATTTTGGCAGGCATCGAGGATAAAACCAATGTCTATGTTGATGTGAATCGCCGAAACGCCATTGCACAAGCGCTTCGTGAACGTAGCGGTGATGAAGTGGTTTTGATTTTAGGGAAGGGGGATGAGACGTCTCAAATTATTTACGATCAGCATCTCCCCTTTGATGATCGTGTTATTGCAAAAGAGTTATTGGCACAAATGTAAATTGCCCTAAAGCTCCCCTTAAAGAGTGTGACTGCATAGTGGAGCTTAATAACCATACGTTTATTTTGGCTATAATGCCGTAATTATTTTCCGGTGAATGAACTCACCGAATCCACAAGGAGCAGCTGATGGGTCTTCCACAACCGGCGTTTTATATTTTCAAGTGTGAACAAAGTTCCCCTCCGGGGATGCCAAAACCGAGTTGTGTCAATCCGCAAACTCAGGATTTGTTTCAACATTTGGCACAAACATTGATGCAAAAAGGGTTGATTGCAACCGTTCAACCGATTCGTACCTCATGTATGAATCGCTGTAATGTCGGACCTATTATGCTCGTTGAGCCGGGTCATGTAATGTACGCAGGGCTTACAAAAGAGAAAATCAACGAAATCATCGATCGTCACATCATCGGCGGAGAAGTGGTGCAAGAGTACGTTATCCCAGCAGAATTGTGGGATGCACCGATCACTCCTGCTGATATGATGAAGCAGATGGGCAGATAACCAATGTTGATCGAAATGCTTTACAGTAAAATCCACCGTGCCACGGTAACGGATGCAAATCTTAACTACGTTGGCTCGATTACGGTTGATGAAGAGCTTTTGGAAGCTTCTAAGATGCGTGTAGGACAAAAAGTTGAAATCCTTAACATCAATAACGGTGAGAGGTTTTCAACCTATATTATTCTCGGTGAACGGGGACAACGCGATATTTGTCTTAACGGAGCTGCAGCACGTAAAGTACATAAAGGTGATAAAATCATCATCGTTGCGTATGCCACCTACAACGATCAAGAACTTGAAAACTATAAACCAACCGTCGTTTTAGTCGATGATGAGAACGCTATCACCGATATAATTGAGAAGATATAAGCTCTCGCATGATACTATTTCGCTAAAAAATAGTGGGATAAATATGGAGCAGTTTGAAGCATTTTTGGCATCACACCTTCCCAGTGTCCCAAGTTTTCATCCCCATTATGAGTTATCTTTGCATCAAATGCTTATCGGAGGGGGAAAACGGTTTCGTCCGGCTCTCCTTTTAGGGGTTGTCCGAGCCTATAACCCCCTCTTAACCCAAAGTGCTTACCATGCAGCGTTTGCAATTGAATTACTCCATACCTATTCCTTGATTCATGATGATCTCCCCGCCATGGATAATGCCGATTTGCGACGCGGTATTCCGACGCTGCATAAAACCTATGATGAAGTGAGTGCTATTTTAGCGGGAGATGCGCTGAATACTTACGCATTTGAGGTACTCTCTAATGCCCCGCTCTCCGATCGTATGATTGTCAAATTGGTTCGTTCTCTCGCTCACAACGGCGGTGTAGCGGGGATGGTTTTGGGTCAGGCGATTGATTGTCATTTTGAGAATCAACGTCTGGAACTCTCTCAGGTGAAGATGCTCCATATTCATAAAACAGGAAAGCTGATTGCTGCTGCGCTTCAAATGGGAGCAGTTATTGTCGGACGAGATGATATGGCGAGCGAACTCTATGATTTCGGAATTGATTTGGGATTATTGTTCCAAATTCAAGATGATATTTTGGACGTAACACAAGATGATGAAGTAGCGGGAAAAACAACCAATAATGATGAAGCGAAAAACAGTTTTGTAACCTTGCTCGGATATGAGCTGGCAATGGAAGAAGCGAATGTTCTAGCAGACAAAATAACCAAGAGAATGAAAAGTTTTGATGAGAATTTGCAGCGCGAATTGTCACCAACACTTAACCACTACATTAACCGACACAAGGACTAGATAATGAGTAATGCAATGCGCCAAAAAATGGCAGATACAATCCGCTTTTTAGCGGCAGATATGGTTCAGCAAGCCAATTCAGGACATCCGGGCGCACCGATGGGGTTGGCAGATATCGCCGTAATCCTCTCTGAGCACATGAACCACAATCCGAAAAATCCGAAGTGGCTGAATCGTGACCGTCTTGTTTTCTCCGGCGGCCATGGAACAGGGCTTATTTATTCCCTTTATTATCTTTGGGGGTACGGATTAGAGATCAATGATCTACAAAACTTCCGCCAACTAGACTCCAAAACTCCTGGGCACCCTGAGTTTGGTCATACGGCAGGGATTGAGATCACAACCGGACCTTTGGGACAGGGGATTGCCAATGCCGTCGGTTTTGCAATGGCATCTGCGTATGTCGGAAACAAGGTCAACTCGGAAACGGCCGAATTGATCGATCATAATGTTTATTGTCTGTGCGGTGACGGTGACTTGGAAGAGGGGATCAGCTATGAAGCGTGTTCCATCGCAGGTCATATGGGGCTCGATAATTTGGTATTGATTTACGATTCAAACCGTATTACGATCGAGGGGTCTACCGAACTTAGTCTGAGTGAAAATATGCGGGATCGTTTCGAGTCTCAAAACTGGGCAGTCTTGGAGATTGACGGACATAATTTTGATGAAATTGACAGTGCATTGACGCAAGCCAAAACGATTAGCCGTCCGGTACTTATTATCGCTAACACCGTTATCGCCAAAGGGGGCGGTAAAATGGAAGGGTCTCACCACGCACACGGTGCACCGCTGGGGCATGATGTGATCAAGACGGCTAAAATTGCGGCAGGATTTGATCCTGAAGCGACATTTGCCGTCGATGCGGATGTGTTGGAGCGTTTCCGCTGTGCGATCGAAAAAGGGGACTTTGCAGAGCGCGAGTGGAATCACCGCATTAAAGAGCTTCCGTTAGTCGAACAAAACGAAGCGTATGAGCAGTTAATGAACCCTGATTTTAGTCGTATCCAATGGCCTAGTTTTGAAAAAGCCGATGCGACCCGTAATACCAACGGAATTATTCTGAACGCGATTGCCAAGGCTCTACCTGGATTCCTCGGCGGATCGGCGGATCTCGGCCCCTCTAATAAAACGGAACTTGCCAATATGGGTGATTTCCCTAAGGGTAAAAACATCCATTTCGGTATCCGTGAGCACGCGATGGCCTCAATTACGAATGCGATGGCGTTGTATGGGCCGATTATGCCGTTCAGTGCAACCTTCTTTGTTTTCAGTGACTATCTTAAACCATCCGCCCGTATAGCAGCGTTGAGCGGTATTCAACACTTTTTCATTTGGACGCATGATAGTATCGGTGTCGGTGAAGACGGCCCTACTCATCAGCCGATTGAGCATTTGAGCCAATTTCGTGCGTTGCCGAATTTTTATGTCTATCGTCCGGCGGATGGTGTGGAAAATGTTAAATCTTGGCAAAAAGCTCTCTCGATGAAACACTCACCATCAGCCTTTGTCTGTTCACGCCAAAATCTTCCGTTGCTCCCTACTGCCGTTCACGGAGATGTTGAAAACGGCGGATACCTATTGGTAGAACGCAAAGATGCAACCGTGACCTTGATGGCATCGGGTTCTGAAGTTGGTTTGGCAATTGAATCTGCCGAACTCCTCTCCTCTCGCGGAATTGCCGCTAACGTTGTGAGCGTCCCTTGTTTTGACTTATTATTGGAACAGCCGCAAAGCTATATTGATGCTATTATTAAGCCTCACACGAAAAAGATTGCGATTGAAGCAGCGCGAGGTCTTGAGTGGTACCGTTTTGCCGACACGGTAGTTGCTATGGAGGGATTCGGTGCGAGTGCACCGGCCGATAAACTGTTTGAGAAATTCGGATTTACTGCGGAAGCCGTTGCGGCAAAAATCTAATGCAGGACTCTCCTGAATATTTAGAAAAGAAGCGTTTTTTTGATTCGCTGATTACCCTGTACGGCCGGAATGTAGCGGTCGAAGTGTTGCGTGATGATGCGGTACAGATCCATAAGCTTCATCTCTCCAAAAGCAACCGCACCGATGAGACGATTGAAGAGATTATGGCGTTAGCCGAGATGCGCGGTGTAGAGATCAAATACCATACCAAAGAGTCATTATCCCGTATCTCAAAAAACAGTGCTCAGGATCAAGGGGTTGCGATTGATGTCGTGAGCCAAAACTACCGTAGTGCCTCCAATATTGCGACCGATTTACCGGATTCGTTTCGTCTTTTAGCTCTCGATGGGATTAATAACCCTCAAAATTTGGGGATGATTGTCCGATCCGCTGCCGCCAGCCGGATCGACGGGATTGTACTGCCGCGTCGCAACAGTACCAAACTCTCCCCTTTGGTAATGAAAGCCTCAGCGGGGACATTGTTTAAAATACCGATCTATTATTGTGAAGATTTGTCTGAAATTTTAGGGCTGAGAGATACGGCAATTATTACCCTCTCTTCTCACGCCAAAGAAGATATTCATACACTGAAAATTCCGCCTCGGGCTATTTTTGTCTTGGGTAATGAATCCGAAGGGGTCAGTGATGCAGTGATGAGAGCTTCTACCCACAGCGTATCGATAGAAATGCATCGTGGAGTGGAGTCCCTGAATGTTGCCGTAACGGCAGGGATTGTCAGCTTTCTACCATAAGGGTATAAGGTCGGCGGATATCTTCGACCACTTCACCGACGCTCATGTGCCGGCTTTTCCGCAAAAATTCTCGCCCCTGAAAAAATATTAGCACTGTCGGAATGGTAAAAACGGTAAAATGGGATGCGATTTCAGGGGTTTCTGAGATGTCGATACTCTCAATGACAAAAGAGGGAAAGTTGTCCATAATGGCTTCGGTCAGTTTGGGTTTTAGGGCATGGCAGACGTTACAAGTCGGTGCGCTAAAATAGAGCATGACCGCATCATTCGTGTTTAGGGTTTGGTTGAGTAGTTCTAAGGTTTGCATAAAAGGATTATAATGAAATTCAGTCGTGCTTATGTTGAAATAACCAATGTTTGCGGACTCTCATGCAGTTTTTGCCCTCCGAAAACAAAACCCTCCTCAACGATGGAACTCCCATTGTTTAAAAAAGTAGTCGAAGAGTTATCTCCGTATACAGATGAAATTGCACTCCATGTGATGGGTGATCCAATGGTGTTGAGTAATGTGGGAGAGTATCTTGATATTGCGCATCACGTTGGATTAAAAGTAATGATTACCACCAGCGGATTTTATCTCGATTCCATCCGTCGCAAACCCCTTTTTCACCCTTCTCTTCGGCAGATCAATATCTCTCTCAACAGTTTCAATAAAAACAGTGTTTCACGAACGTTTGAAAGCTATATGGAGCCAATTTTAGAGTTGTGTGATGAGAAACTTTCCACAAATAGCGATTTCTTTATCAATTTGAGACTTTGGAATTTGGATGATGAGAGAAGTGAGAGCGCTTTTAATGAAAGATTGTTTGAACTTTTGGAAAGCCATTTTGATTTGGCTGAGGGGATGATTGCCTCTTTGATTAGCGGAGAGCGCCAATCAATACGGTTGGCTTCCAAAATACTGCTCCATTTTGATCGCTATTTCGAATGGCCGAATCTCGAGAATGCAATTGTTGGTGATGGTTATTGTCAAGGGCTAAGTAAACAAATAGGGATTTTATCGGATGGTCGGGTAGTGCCGTGTTGCTTGGATTCAGAGGGTATTATGGAACTGGGTAACCTGAGAGAGACAAATTTGGGTAAAATTCTGACATCAAAACGCTCCTCAGCAATAACCGACGGTTTTTCCAAAGGGATATGCAGTGAGGAGTTGTGTCAAAAGTGCTCCTATAAAGAGCGATTTAAAACAAAGGAGCAATGATGTCAGAAAACATACTGGAATCGATTAATAATCGTGTTGCCCTTTTTAATGAAGGTATTGACGAAAGCGTTCACATTTATGAGATTGCTAGTTTGCTCAAAACTCTTCATGATGACGATGAAGAGCTCTATTCGCAAACACTTGAGACACTTCCCCATGAAATTTTGGCAGAGGTTCTTCTCGAGATGCCTCAGCAGCATGTGGAAGAGGCGTATGAACAGCTAGGAGCTGAACATCTTGCTAGTTTGGCATCCGAACTTGATACCGATGATGCTGCCGATTTCATTCAAAATATTGAAGAGGTGAATGAAGAGCTTGCGGAAGAGGTTCTTTCCAAGCTCTCGGATGATGACCGTGCCACAATCGAAACTCTGATCTCGTACGAAGATAATGAGGCGGGTGCATATATGCAGACCGAGCTTTTTGAAGCACGTGCCGAAGAGAGTGTCGGTGAGTCGATTAAACGGCTTCGCTTAATGAAGGCGGAAGAATTGATCGACAATGTCCATCAGGCTTTCGTTGTTGATAAACATCGCCGTCTTATCGGTGCCATCTTGCTGGAAGATTTGATTCTTCATGAATCGCATGAACTCTACGGTGATATTTTGCATGATGGGCACAACACAATCCATGTTCATGCCCATGATGATATTTATGATGTTGTCGAAGTATTTGCGAACTATAACCTCAATACCCTTGCGGTTGTGGACGAAAATCAAATTCTTTTGGGTCGTATTACCGCCGATGATATTCATGACGTTATGGAAGAGCGGGCTACGGAGCAGATCTACCACATGGCGGGGGTTAATGATGAAGCTGAACAAGACGAAGAGTTTTGGAGCATCGGAAAAACCCGTGCAATTTGGTTAGGGATCAATCTTCTTACTGCTATAGCGGCTTCAATCGTTATCGGGATGTTTGATGCAACGATCGAAGCGATTGTTGCTCTCGCTATTTTAATGCCGATTGTTGCTTCAATGGGGGGTAATGCCGGGACGCAGACCCTTACTGTTACCGTCCGTAAAATTGCACTGGGGGAAATTGAGGGGAAAGAGGCGTATGCTACCGTAAAAAGAGAGGTCCTTTTAGCTCTTTTTAACGGATTTATTTTTGCCGTACTTATCGGTGCCGTCGCTTTTTTATGGTTTAAAATTCCACTGTTAGGCTTAGTTATTGCGTTATCAATGATAATTAATCTTTTCTTTGCGGGATTTTTCGGTACTATTATTCCATTGGGACTTCGCCGTGCTGGAATTGATCCGGCAATCGGTTCAACCGTTATATTGACAACTGTTACGGATGTTGTCGGATTTTTGAGCTTTTTAGGGCTCGCTACGATCATTTTACTTTAAGAAGGATACACTCTTGGACAGGCGGATACGCTATTTTATTGAAGACTATTGGGATATTTTTATCGGTATCACCTCTATCGCACTTGCTTTTATTTTTCATGCTCAGCATGATTCTCTTATGGCGACACTGTTTGCCGCTGTCGGTATTGCAGCTCTCTCTCTAACGGTTGCCGAAGTGGCCGACATTCTATCCGAACGTCTTCAAGAACCGTATGGCAGTTTTGTCCTTACCTTTAGTGCCGTTGCCGTTGAGATTATCTTGCTCTATATTATTTTGCTCGAAGTCAAACACTCTCCCGAAGTATTGGAAACGGTCAAGGGAGGGATCATTTCGGCGGTTATTGTCGATTTGAACGTCCTTCTTGGGCTTGCGGTATTTTTAGGGGGATTGGCCTATACGCAACAGCAACACAATAAGGAGACCTCCAGTGCCTACAGCACCGTCTTGTTTGTTGCATCGAGTGCATTATTGGTGCCCGGGCTATTAAGCCACACTGACCATGGAAGTGAATCTTTAACCCATGTCAGCCATCTGATTGCAGGGGTATTGCTCTTTTTCTACATCATTATTTTTATCTTTCAAACCCGTACCCACACCCATTTTTTTAAGGCAACGGCGCGGAGCCGCTTTTTTCGTCTGAAACGAAAACTTCAAGAAGAAGAAGACGGTGAGATTGATGAAAATGAGTCGAGTGATTATATTTTCGAACACCTCAGTACAGCTTTTAATTTCGGTGCGATTTTCTTTTTTATCGCCATTATTGCATTCGGGGCGGAAATCTTCGCGGGCGAAGGGGTCCATATCGCCAAAGAGTATGGTATTTCTGCAGGATTAGCCGGATTGGTTATTGCTATCATCAGTGTTTCCCCTGAAATCTTTACGGCAGTCCGTGCAGCACGCAATGACCAGATTCAGCGGGTTGTCAACATTGCTATGGGCGCATCGACGGTATCGATTATCTTGACGGTACCGATTTTGATGATGTTGGCATACTTTTCAGGGATCAATCTCACCCTTGATTTTAATCCTCTTCAAATCGGAGCATTGCTGCTTACAATTCTATTGGTGTGGAAAACGACCGATGAGGGAGAGACCAACTACTTTGAGGGAGCATCGCATATGATGTTCTTCCTCAGCTATGCCATTATCGCTGCGTATTATTAACCGATGATCATTTTGTTTTCACCGAGTGAAGGGAAACGGGAGGGGGGAACGCTCCCTCCGCTCAACCAAGATAGTCTTATTTTTCCTGATCTGTATCCGAAACGTCTCGCAGTCATTGAACACTATCAGACCCTCACACAAAATGGGAATGATGAGGAGCTGTATGAACTTTTCGGGATAAAAGATCCCAAAGAGTATGGCCGCTATAAACAGAGTTTTACCACGGCACCTACTATGAAAGCGATTGAGCGTTACGATGGGGTCGCGTATGATTATCTCACTTATTCTCAACTCACCTTAGAAGCTCAAAACTATATCGACACCCATACCATTATCTTCTCCAATCTTTTCGGACCGATTCGCTCAGGCGACACAATTCCGGATTATAAACTCAAACAAGGTGCCTCCATCGGATCGTTTATTCCCGATAAACATTATAAAGAGGGCTTCAGTGATGCGTTGGATGAGATGATCGGCGAGGAAGAGATTTTAGATTTGCGTGCAGGGTATTATGATAAGTTTTATATCCCGAAAAAACCGAGTGTCACCCTGAAGTTTCTCAAAGAGGGAAAAGTTGTGAGTCACTGGGCAAAAGCGTATCGGGGGATACTCCTTCGTGAAGCGGCAAACCATCAGATCAGCTCGATCGAAGAGCTGATAGCGATGAATGTTAATGGGTTAATGATTCGTGAAATCATCGAGAGAAAAATGAAAAAAGAGATTGTTTACACAATCTTCTAAATCTCCTTGACATTTAATCAAAGAGTGTATATAATTTCGGCTCCATTTCACCAATGCCGGCATAGCTCAGTTGGCTAGAGCAATTGATTTGTAATCAATAGGCCCGGGGTTCAAATCCTCGTGCCGGCACCATTGAATGAAATCGGAACGCATTACATTTATCAGTGTTAGACCAGATTATGGCCGTGGTGAGATACTCAAGTGGCCAACGAGGGCAGACTGTAAATCTGCTGATTTTTATCTTCGAAGGTTCGAATCCTTCTCTCACCACCATCTGCGGGAATAGCTCAGTTGGCTAGAGCGTCAGCCTTCCAAGCTGAATGTCGCGAGTTCGAGTCTCGTTTCCCGCTCCACTGGGAGCTGAAGTATACATTTCATAATTACTACTTCATCATTACCTTAAAACGTAAAAATAGTTTTTAAGCTTCCAAAATACATTTTATCATTGTTTTATGCTCACGTGGCTCAGGGGTAGAGCACTTCCTTGGTAAGGAAGAGGTCGGCGGTTCAAATCCGCTCGTGAGCTCCAGTAATAATATTGTAATATTTTTTGAAAGCTTGAAAGCTATTTCAGCTGTTTTTTGGTATAATTCCAAATTCATTTACACACATCGTCGGAGGACACTATGGCAAAAGAAAAGTTTACACGTAATAAACCACATTGTAACATCGGTACAATCGGTCACGTTGACCACGGTAAAACTACATTGACAGCAGCTATTACAGCTGTACTTGCAGTAACAAACGGTGCTGCAATGATGGATTACGATCAAATCGACAACGCTCCTGAAGAGCGCGAGCGCGGTATTACGATCGCTACTTCACACGTTGAGTACGAAACAGACAACCGTCACTACGCACACGTTGACTGTCCTGGGCATGCTGACTATGTTAAAAACATGATTACTGGTGCTGCACAAATGGACGGCGCTATCCTTGTTGTATCTGCAGCGGACGGCCCAATGCCACAAACACGTGAGCACATCCTTCTTTCTAAACAAGTAGGTGTTCCATATATCGTTGTTTTCATGAACAAAGAAGATATGGTTGACGATGAAGAACTTCTTGAACTTGTTGAGATGGAAATTCGTGAACTTCTTGATACCTATGATTTCCCGGGTGACGATACTCCAATCGTAGCTGGTTCAGCTCTTCGTGCACTTGAAGAAGCAAAAACTGGTACTCTTGGTGAGTGGTCAGCAAAAATTCAAAAATTGATGGCGGAAGTGGATCGTTATATCCCACAACCAATCCGTGAAACAGATAAAGATTTCTTGATGCCGGTAGAGGACGTTTTCTCTATCTCTGGTCGTGGAACTGTTGTTACTGGTCGTATCGAGCGTGGTACAATCAAAATCGGTGAAACTATCGAGATCGTTGGTATCCGTGACACTCAAACAACAACTGTAACAGGTGTTGAGATGTTCCGTAAAGAGATGGAAATGGGTGAAGCAGGTGATAACTGTGGTCTTCTTCTCCGTGGTACTAAGAAAGAAGATGTTGAGCGTGGACAAGTTCTTTGTAAACCAAAATCAATCACTCCTCACACAAAATTTGAGGCAGAGATTTACGTATTGAGCAAAGAAGAGGGTGGACGTCATACTCCATTCTTCAACGGTTACCGCCCACAATTCTACGTTCGTACAACTGACGTAACTGGTGCAATCACTTTGCAAGAAGGTACTGAAATGGTTATGCCAGGCGACAACGTTAAAATTGTTGCTGAATTGATCCATCCGATCGCGATGGAAGAAGGTACTCGTTTCGCTATCCGCGAAGGTGGACGTACTGTAGGTGCTGGGGTTGTTTCAAAAATCCTTGCATAATTTTCCCCAACCTTAGGGTTGGACTATTAAGGTAAAACATGCGCGAAAATATCCATTTAGCTTGTGAAAAATGTACTCGACGTAACTATCACACAAGTAAAAATAAAAAGACACATACTGAGAAATTCTCAGTTCGTAAGTTTTGTAAATTTTGCCGTGAACACACGGTTCATAAAGAAGCAAAACTTTAAGTCGTTTCCCCTGATGGGGATTCTAATAATAGGTCAGTAGTTCCAATGGTAGAGCGCCGGATTCCAAATCCGATTGTTGGGGGTTCGAATCCCTCCTGGCCTGCCACCCATTTTTGACTAATGATGCTTTAGAGCCTTATTCGTTGGAAATGTCCTGAGGATGCAATAGATGAAAAACACATTAAGTCAAACCATTCATAATGCGAAAATGGAACTTGCAAAAGTTATTTTCCCGACAAAACCGCAAGTGAAGCAAGCATTCATTGCTGTTATCGCAGTGGTTACGTTCGTAGTATTGTTTTTGGCATTGGTAGATTTTATCATGTCTTCAACTGTTTCAGCAATTTTGAGTTAAGGAAAAAACATGGCACATCGTTGGTACTCCATTCAAACGTATGCAGGTAGCGAGCGCAGTGTTAAAGCCGCTATCGAAAATATTATTGCTGAAAATCATCTTGAAGAGGTCATTACGGAAGTAATCGTTCCGACAGAAGATGTAATTGAAGTAAAAAACGGCAAAAAGAAAATTACGGAACGTTCATTGTATTCAGGGTATGTATTCGCAAATATGGATCTCTCTATTGATCTTCAGCACCGTATCCAATCGCTTCCGCGTGTAGCAGGATTTATCGGTGAATCCAACAAGCCGACTCCACTTAGTGAGAATGACATTGCGGTTATCTTGGATCGTGTTACGAATCGTTCTGCTCCGAAACCGAAAGTATTCTTCGATAACGGTGAGATGGTTCGTATCGTGGATGGACCGTTTGCGAACTTTACTGGAACTGTGGATGAGTATGATCTCGAACACGGTACGTTGAAACTCAATGTCTCTATCTTCGGACGTAGTACTCCGGTTGATATTTCGTACACTCAAGTCGAAAAAATAATTTAATCTCAAAAAAAGGAAGCACAAATGGCAAAGAAAATTACGGGCTACATCAAGTTGCAAGTACAAGCCGGCGCTGCTAATCCAGCCCCTCCGGTTGGACCAGCACTCGGTCAACGTGGTGTTAACATCATGGAATTTTGTAAGGCGTTCAACGAGCGTACAAAAGATAAGGCAGGTTTTAAACTCCCTGTTGTTATTACGGTATATGCGGACAAAACGTTTTCATTCATCACAAAACAACCCCCTGCATCTGCTCTCATCATGAAAGCGGCTGGTCTTAAAAAAGGGACTGATAATCCGATGAAAAACAAAGTGGGTAAAATCACTAAAGCTCAATTGATGGAAATCGTTAAGCAAAAAATTCAAGATATGAATACTGATGATGTTGAAGCTGCAGCTGCGACTATCGCTGGCTCTGCACGTTCAATGGGTGTTGATATCGTAGATTAATTCTACACAACTCTTCGACCGCAAAGAGGCTAAATCTTGCGGCAGATTCTAATATTGGAGAATTCAAATGGCTGGAAAACGCTACAAACAACTTAGTGAAAAAATAGATATGGCTAAAAGCTATTCTGTTGCGGATGCCGCGGCATTCGTAAAAGAACTTAAATCTGCAAAATTTGACGAAACTGTTGAAATTGCATTAAACCTTGGTGTTGACCCACGTCACGCTGACCAAATGATCCGTGGTGCTGTTGTACTTCCTCACGGTACGGGAAAAGTGGTTCGTGTTGCGGTTTTCGCAAAAGGTGCAAAAGCGGATGAAGCAAAAGCAGCCGGTGCTGATATCGTCGGAAGCGATGATTTGGTTGAGCAAATCAAAGCGGGTAACATCAACTTCGATATCGTTGTTGCTGCACCGGATTGTATGGGTCTCGTTGGTCAAGTAGGACGTATCCTCGGGCCAAAAGGGATGATGCCGAATCCTAAAACAGGAACGGTTACAGCGGATATCGCAAAAGCAGTAAGCAATGTTAAAGGCGGACAAGTAAATTTCCGTGTTGACAAAAAAGGGAACATCCATGCCGGTATCGGTAAAGTGAGTTTCGATACTGATAAAATTGAAGAAAATATTAAAGCGTTTGTCGGTGCTATCAACCGTGCAAAACCATCAACGGCTAAAGGTCGTTACATCAAAAATGCAGCATTGTCATTGACTATGAGTCCTGCAATTAAATTCGAAACACAAGAATTATTAGATATTCGTTAATCAATCTTTAATCGGCGAAGCAATGCTTCGTCATTTATCTTATGGACTGAAGACAGTAGGGGGCTTAGGCCTTAATCAGAATTCTTCTGCCCCGCTTGAAGTTGTATGTCTGGAAAGGAGAAACTATGAATAAATCACAGAAATCTGAGATTGTTAGTACTCTAACAAACGAGTTCAAATCTTCTGCTGCGGTTATTATGTGTGACTATCGCGGTTTAGCTGTGTCTGAACTCGAAGCACTTCGTAAAATTGCACGTGAAAAAGATTCGAAAGTACAAGTTGTAAAAAATACACTTGCGACTATCGCTCTTAACAACGCTGAAATGTCTGGTATCGATATCGTTGATACAAACATTTTTGTATGGGGTGCTGATGCAATCGCTGCTTCTAAAACCGTTGTTGATTTTGCAAAAGCGAATGATAAATTTGTTATTCGTCAAGCTTACATCGACGGTCAAGCTGCCGATGAGAAAAAAGTACGTGCATTCGCTACCCTACCGGGACGCGAAGAGTTGCTCGGAATGCTCGCATCTGTTTGGATGGGACCAGTTCGCAACTTCACAATCGGGCTCGATGCGCTTAAACGCAAAAAAGAAGAAGAAGCAGCATAATTGCCGCTTTGATATACCGCTGATAAAAATATCGGCATAAAAAAATACTTATAGGAGAATTACAATGGCTGTTACAAAACAAGACGTTCTTGAGTTTATCTCAAACCTTTCTGTCCTCGAGCTTTCTGAGCTTGTAAAAGAATTCGAAGAAAAATTCGGAGTATCTGCTCAACCGGTAGCGGTTGCTGGTGGTGCTGTTGCTGCAGTTGCTGCAGAAGAAGAAAAAACTGAATTCGACGTTATCTTGAAAGACGGTGGTGACAAAAAAATCAACGTTATTAAAGTAGTACGTGCGATGACAGGTCTTGGTCTTAAAGAGGCTAAAGATGCAGTTGAAGGCGCTCCTACAACTATCAAAGAAGGTATCTCTAAACAAGATGCTGAAGCAGCGAAAAAAGAGCTTGAAGAAGCTGGCGCTGCCGTCGAAATCAAATAAATTTGATCGGAGGCATTCGTGCCTCCACCTCCCACAGGGCACTTTACGAAGCGGGTTTTTAACCCTTTCGTAAAGTGCCCATACGTCGTTATAGACTCAAGGACGCTTGAGTCATAGACTTTGCACTTATCCCTATGGGATCAAAAACTTCGATTGAGGTAGCCTATGTTAAACACTCTTCACTCCGGAAACCGCTTACGCGTTGATTTCGCGAAAACCCCCCAGCAAATTGAAGTACCGAACCTTTTACAACTTCAACAAAGTTCGTATGAATCATTTTTGATGTTAGATCAAAAAGATCGTACCAAAAGCGGTATTGAGCGCGTATTCCAATCGGTATTCCCGATTCATGATTCACAAAACCGTCTTTCACTTGAATATCTTGGTTCAGAAGTAGGACGCCCTAAGTATACTGTACGCGAATGTATGGAACGCGGGTTAACTTACTCAGTATCGCTTCGTATGAAAACACGCCTTATGATTTGGGATCGTGACGAAAACACCAAAGAAAAAACCGGTGTAAAAGATATCAAAGAACAAACTATTTTCATCCGTGATATACCTTTGATGACCGAACGTACATCGTTTGTTATCAATGGGGTAGAGCGTGTCGTTGTAAATCAGCTTCACCGTTCTCCTGGTGTTATCTTCAAAGAAGAAGAATCAACGACTGCCGGAAGTAAAATGATCTTTACCGGTCAGATTATCCCTGACCGCGGTTCATGGCTCTATTTTGAGTACGATCCGAAAGATATCCTTTATATGCGTATCAATAAGCGTCGTAAAGTACCGGTAACGATTATGTTCCGTGCACTCGGCTATAGCAAACAAGATATTTTGAAAATGTTCTATCCGTTGCAAAAAATTCGTGTCGAAGAGAACAAATATCTAATGGATTTCGATCCTGAACAATTTGCCGGACGTCTTGGATACGACTTGGTTGATGCTGATGGGAAACTTTTGGTTGCAGCCGGTAAACGTCTATCAACGAAAAAAGCTGAAAAATTGATCTCTGAGGGCGTTACAGCGATCCAATATCCGATTGAAACATTGATTGAACGTCACTTAGCGGAACCGATTATTGATGCGGTGACCGGTGAAGTTATGTTCGACACAATGACACAGTTGGATGAGACAAAACTCAAAAAAATGATCGAAGCGGGCGTTAAAGAGTTTATTATCGCAAATGACCTTGCAGAAGGACATGACAGCGCTATTATCAACGCTTTCATTGCGGATGCCGATTCATTGAAATTGCTCCGTCAAACCGAAATTATCGAAGATGAAAACGATCTTGCCGCAATCCGCATCTATAAAGTAATGCGCCCCGGCGAACCGGTAACCAAAGAAGCGGCGAAAATTTTCGTTAATCAGCTTTTCTTTGATCCTGAGCGTTATGATCTCACACGTGTCGGTCGTATGAAAATGAATCACAAACTCGGACTCAATGTTCCTGAGTATGTGACCGTTTTGACCAACGAAGACATTATCAATACGGTTAAATATGTTGTTAAGGTAAAAAATGGGCAAGGTCATATCGATGATCGTGACCACCTTGGTAACCGACGTATCCGTTCAATCGGTGAGTTGCTTGGTAACGAGTTACACAACGGTTTGATTAAAATGCAAAAAGCGATCAAAGATAAACTCTCTACAATGAGCGGACCGACCACTGAGTTGATGCCGCATGATTTGATCAACTCAAAAATGATCACCTCTACCATTATGGAGTTCTTCAGCGGCGGACAATTGTCACAATTTATGGACCAAACGAATCCGTTGTCGGAAGTTACCCATAAGCGTCGTCTATCAGCGCTCGGTGAAGGCGGTCTTGTTAAAGAGCGTGCCGGATTTGAAGTGCGTGACGTTCACCCGACTCACTACGGTCGTATCTGTCCGATTGAGACTCCAGAGGGACAAAATATCGGTTTGATCAATACGTTGGCAACCTATTCAAAAGTTAATGAGCACGGATTTATTGAAGCTCCGTACAACGTGGTAAAAGACGGCATCGTAACCAAAGAAGTTGTCTATTTGACAGCAACTCAGGAAGAGGGAAAAATTATTGCAGCGGCTTCTAGCCGTGTCGATGATAAAGGGAATTTCCTTGATGATTTGGTTGAAATTCGCCAAGATGGAGAAATTATTCTTAAATCTCCGAAAGAGTGTGAACTTCGCGATTTGACACCGCATATGGTTGTCGGTGTTGCGGCGAGCTTGATTCCGTTCCTAGAACACGATGACGCGAACCGCGCATTGATGGGATCGAACATGCAGCGTCAAGCGGTACCGTTGTTGCGTCCAGAAGCACCAATGGTTGGAACCGGGGTTGAAAAACTTGTGGCTCGTGATTCATGGGAGTGTGTAAAAGCAGAACGTAGCGGTGTTGTTGAGAAGGTCGATTCTAAACATATCTATGTGATGGGTGAAGACGAAGACGGAACCTTTATCGATTATTATCCGTTGCAAAAAAATCTTCGTACGAACCAAAATACGACGTTCTTGCAAAAACCGATCGTGAAACAAGGTCAAGTGGTAACGAAAGGTCAAATCATTGCAGATGGTCCGAATATGGACAAAGGTGAGTTGGCACTCGGGATCAATGCACTCGTTGCGTTTATGCCGTGGAACGGTTACAACTTCGAGGATGCGATCGTTATGTCTGAGCGCATGATCCGTGAAGATGCATTTACCTCAGTTCATATCTATGAAAAAGAGGCCGAAGCACGCGAACTTAAACACGGTGTCGAAGAGATCACTCGCGATATCCCGAACGTTCGTGATGATGAACTCTCTCACCTTGATGAGAGCGGTATCGTTAAAATCGGTACTTACGTACAAGGCGGTATGATTCTTGTCGGTAAAGTTTCACCAAAAGGTGAAGTAAAACCGACTCCTGAAGAGCGTTTGTTACGTGCTATCTTCGGTGAAAAAGCGGGTCACGTTGTGAACAAATCACTCTACTGTACGCCAAGTATGGAAGGGGTTGTTGTTGATGTTAAAGTGTTCACTAAAAAGGGATACGACAAAGATCCTCGCACTTTAGAGCTTGAAAAACAAGAGCGTGACGAACTTGAACGCGAACATTACGATCGCCTTTTGATGATCGACAAAGAAGAGATGCTTCGCATTGTTTCATTGCTCACAAAACATCCATTGCTCAGCGATGTAAGCATTAACGGCAACGAGTACAAAGCGGGCGAAAACGTCAAAGCGGAGGATCTTAAAGAGGTTAACCGTTTTGCGATGAATAACGTCGTTAAAGCGTTTAGCGACGATATTCAAGAGAAATACAACCAAACGAAAAACCATTTCCAAAAAGAGAAGAAGAAATTCCGTGATGAACACGAAGAGAAACTTTCTATCTTGGAAAAAGATGACATCCTTCCAAACGGTGTCGTTAAATTCGTAAAAGTTTATATCGCGACAAAACGTAAACTGAAAGTCGGGGATAAAATGGCGGGACGTCACGGGAATAAAGGTATCGTTTCGACGATCGTTCCTCAAGTTGACATGCCGTACATGGCAAACGGCCGTTCAGTCGACGTTTGTTTGAATCCGCTCGGGGTTCCGTCTCGTATGAATATCGGGCAAATCCTTGAGATGCACCTCGGTATGGTCGGGAAAGAGCTTGGATTCCAGATTCAAGATATTTTTGAAGCAAAACAAAAAGAGTTCATCGGTGAATTAAGAGCTAAAATGATCTCTTTCGCTGATGTTGCAGGTCTTATGAACGCTGCAAAAGTACTTGGTGAGATGGATGATCAAACCCTTCTAGGGTATGCGCAAGATTGGTCAAAAGGGGTTAAATTCGCAACTCCTATTTTCGAAGGGGTAACCGAAGCTGAATTCGCAAAACTCTTCGAATTGGCTAAATTGGATACTGATGGAAAAATGGTATTGTTCGACGGTAAAACGGGCGATCAAATGAAAGAGCGCGTTAACGTCGGTTATATGTATATGCTGAAACTTCATCACTTGGTTGATGAGAAAGTGCATGCACGTTCAACCGGACCTTACTCTCTCGTTACTCAACAACCGGTCGGTGGTAAAGCACTCTTCGGTGGACAACGTTTCGGGGAGATGGAAGTATGGGCACTTGAAGCATACGGTGCTTCTGCCGTTCTTAAAGAGATGTTGACCATTAAATCGGATGACGTTGACGGTCGTGTACGTGCGTACAAAGCAATTACGAAAGGTGAAAGTGTACCGGCATCCGGTATCCCTGAAACACTCTTCGTATTAACGAAAGAGCTCCAATCATTGGCGCTTGATATTGAGATTTTTGACGAGGTGGATGACAATGAGTAAATTAGTACCGGTTGCCGTAACGGAAGAGAATCGCCCAGTCGATATTAAACAAATCCAATTTCGACTCGCGTCTCCTGAGAGAGTTCTCTCATGGAGTCACGGTGAAGTTAAAAAACCTGAAACCATCAACTACCGTACCCTTAAACCGGAACGTGACGGGTTGTTTTGTGCCAAAATTTTCGGACCGGTTCGTGATTACGAATGTTTGTGCGGAAAATACAAAAAAATGCGTTACAAAGGTGTCGTATGTGAAAAATGTGGGGTTGAAGTAACCTCGGCAAAAGTTCGCCGTACCCGTATGGGGCACATTGATCTTGTTACACCGGTGGCGCACATTTGGTATGTTAGTTCACTTCCAAGCCGTATTGGAACACTCCTTGGTGTGAAAATGAAAGACCTTGAACGCGTATTGTATTACGAAGCATACATTGTTAAAAACGGCGGAGAAGCGTACTATGACGGTGAGCAAACCTCTGCAGTTCTTAAATACGATGTATTGAATGAAGAGCAATACCGTACACTCGTACAACGTTACGGAGATAGCGGTTTTTCTGCAGAGATGGGTGGTTCAGCGGTTCGTGAATTGCTTGACGAACTCGATTTGGTTGATTTGTTCTCTTCGCTTAAAGAAGAAGTAGCGGGAACCAACTCTGAAGCGAAACGTAAAACGATCGTTAAACGTTTGAAAGTTATCGAGTCCTTCCTAAATTCTGGAAACAATCCGGCGTGGATGATGCTCACTGCATTGCCGGTATTACCTCCTGAACTTCGCCCGTTGGTAAGTCTTGATGGCGGAAAATTCGCGGTATCGGATGTCAATGACCTCTATCGCCGTGTTATCAACCGTAACCAACGTCTTAAACGCCTTATCGAACTTGAAGCACCGGAAATTATTGTTCGCAATGAAAAACGTATGTTGCAAGAAGCGGTTGATGCGTTGTTCGACAACGGCCGTCGTGCTAATGCCGTTAAAGGTGCAAACAAACGTCCGTTGAAATCTCTCTCTGAGATTATCAAAGGTAAACAAGGGCGTTTCCGTCAGAATCTACTCGGTAAACGTGTTGACTTCTCGGGACGTTCGGTTATCGTTGTTGGACCAAACCTTCAAATGGATCAGTGCGGATTGCCGAAACAAATGGCATTGGAGCTTTTCAAACCTCATTTGATCGCAAAACTCGAAGATAAAGGGTACGCGACTACCGTTAAAGCGGCGAAGAAAATGATCGAAGAGAAAACCAATGAAGTTTGGGAGTGTCTTGCAGAGATCGTTGAGGGTTATCCGATTATGCTTAACCGTGCACCGACGTTGCATAAACTCTCTATACAAGCGTTTCACCCGAAATTGATCGACGGTAAAGCTATCCAATTGCATCCTCTCGTTTGTGCCGCCTTCAATGCGGACTTCGACGGTGACCAAATGGCGGTACACGTACCACTTTCAGCCGAAGCGATTGCGGAATGTAAAGTATTGATGCTCTCATCAATGAATATCTTGCTTCCGGCATCGGGTAAAGCGATTGCTACCCCTTCACAAGATATGGTCTTGGGTCTTTATTATTTGACACTCGGCAAAAACGATGTAAAAGGATCAAATAAACTCTTCAGCAACGTTGATGAGATTATGATTGCATTAGAGCACAAAGCACTCGATTTACACGCAAAAGTACGTACTCGTGTTGAAGGGCGTGTTATCCACACGACGGCTGGACGTATGATTCTTCAATCGATCCTCCCTTCGTTCGTCCCTGCGGAACTTTGGAACATTGTGATGAAAAAGAAAAATATCTCTGCGTTGGTTGACTATGTCAATAAACATGGCGGTATTGCTGTAACAGCAGGTTTCTTGGATGATTTGAAAAACCTCGGTTTCAAATATGCGACTGCGTCAGGGGTTTCAATCTCTATCGCTGATATTATTATTCCTGAAATGAAAGCGGGATTGATCGTAGCCTCTAAAAACCGTGTTAAAGAGATTCAAAAACAGTTCGAAGCGGGTCTTTTGACCGAGCAAGAACGTTACAATAAAATCATTGACGTTTGGACTGATACCAACAATACCGTTGCAGGCGGGATGATGGATTTGATTCAAAACGATAAAGATGGATTTAACTCTATCTTTATGATGGCAGACTCTGGAGCGCGTGGTTCTGCGGCTCAGATTCGTCAGCTAGCCGGTATGCGTGGTTTGATGGCGAAACCGGACGGTTCGATCATCGAAACCCCGATTATCTCGAACTTTAAAGAGGGTCTAAACGTCCTTGAGTACTTTATTTCTACCCACGGTGCTCGTAAAGGTCTCGCCGATACCGCACTTAAAACAGCGAATGCGGGTTATTTGACTCGTAAACTCGTTGACGTTGCGCAAAACGTGAAAATCGTTGAGCATGATTGTGGTACCCATGAGGGGATTGAACTCACTGATATCTCTGTCGGTAATGAGTTGATCGAACCACTCGAAGATCGTATTTACGGCCGTGTATTGGCAGAAGATGCGATTGATCCGATCACGAATGAGATCCTTTATTCTGAGGGTACTCTCATCGATGAGATCAAAGCCTCTAAAGTGATCGAAGCGGGTATCCGTTCGGTTCAAATTCGTACTCCGACAACGTGTAAATCTGAGGGTGGAGTATGTGCCCTTTGTTACGGACTAAACCTTGGAAGTGGCGGAATCGTTAAACGCGGAGAAGCGGTTGGTATTATCGCGGCACAATCAATCGGGGAGCCGGGTACACAGTTGACGCTTCGTACCTTCCACGTTGGGGGAACTGCGTCAAGTACACGTGAAGAGCGACAAGTTGTTGCAACCAAAGAGGGTTTCATCCGTTATTACAACATGAAAACCTACCTCTCTAAAGAGGGGAAACAAATTGTTGCGAATCGTCGTAATGCTGCTATTTTGTTGGTAGAACCAAAAATCAAAGCTCCGTTTAGCGGAACCGTTGAGATTCAAACGATTCATGACGAAGTAATCGTAAGCGTTAAAGGTGAAAGCCAAACGGTACGTTATACCCTTCGTAAAAATGAAGTGGCAAAACCGAACGAGCTTGCAGGTGTTAGCGGTAAAATCGAAGGTAAATTCTATCTTCCGTATGAAACAGGCGTTTCTGTAAAAGCAGATGAGTCTGTTGTTGAAACGATCAAAGACGGATGGAATGTACCGAATCGTATCCCGTACGCTTCAGAGATTCAAGTCAAAGACGGTGCACCGATCACTCAAAAAATCCTTGCTAAAGAGAAAGGGGTTATCAAATACTACCTCCTCAAAGGGGATTACTTAGAGCGTCATCATGAGATTGCAAAAGGGTACAGTGTTGAAGAGAAAGGTCTTTTCGCCGTTGTCGCCGACAGTGAAGACCGTGAAGCGATTCGTCACTATATCGCACGCGGTTCTGTGATCGAAGTGAATGATAATGAAGCGGTTAAAGCCGATACATTGATTGCTAAACCGGTAAAAGAAGAGTCGATTGTAATTGCTGAATGGGATCCGTATAGTAATCCTATCATCTCAGAAACCGATGGTGTTATCACATTCGAAGACATTATTCCTGGCGTTACCGCATCTGAGCAATTCGACGAATTGACCGGCAAAACCCGTTTGATGATCAACGAATACGTTGCTCCTGAGTTCAAACCGGCGATTGTCCTTGCGGCAAACGACGGTTCGGTAATCCGTTATGCGGTAGAGCCGAAGACAGCGATTTTCGCACAAGACCGTGCGGAAGTAAAAGTAGCCGATATCTTGGCTCGTACACCGAAAGCACTCCAAAAATCGCGCGATATCACCGGGGGTCTTCCACGAGTTTCTGAGCTTTTCGAAGCACGTAAACCAAAAGAGATCGCTCTTATTGCAGAACTTGACGGGGTTGTTAGCTTCGGTAAACCGCTTCGTGGTAAAGAACGTATCTTGATCACGAGCGATAATGGAATGGTGAAAGAGTATTTCGTTGATAAAAACCTTGTGGCTCTGGTTCATCCGGGTGAGTTTGTTCACGCCGGTGAGCGTTTGACCGACGGTATTATCAGCTCACACGAGATTTTGAGAATCTTGGGTGTTAAAGCGTTGTATAACTACCTTGTAAGTGAAGTACAACAAGTTTACCGCCGTCAAGGGGTTAACATCGCCGACAAACACATCGAGGTTATTTTTACTCAGATGTTACGTCAGATCAAAATCCTCCGCTCAGGTGACACTAAGTTCATCGAGGGTGATGTGGTTTCTAAAGCGCAGTTCAAAGTAGAGAACGAAAAAATCCTTCGCCTCGGCGGAGAGCCTGCGATCGCTGAACCGTACCTCGTCGGTATTACCCGTGCAGCGGTTAGTGCAGACTCGATCATTTCGGCTGCATCGTTCCAAGACACCACAAAAGTCTTGACTGAAGCGGCAGTTTCTGCGAAAATCGATGACTTGACCGATCTTAAAGAGAACGTCATCATCGGTCGTACGATCCCAGTCGGTACCGGTATCTATAAAGACCAAAAAATGGTTTTCGGAGATTAAGGTCACCTTTTCTCTCTTCCCGCACTTGCGGGAACACTCTTTTTCTCCTCTCTTACAACTTCCTTAAAATAAGCTCAAATTAATCAAAAATTAGCTATTATTGCGCGTTTATTAGTCCCCTTTAAGTAGCGGATTAAAATTCTACTGGAACATTTCAACAAAGGAGATTGTGTGCCAACAATCAACCAACTTATTCGTAAAGAGCGACAAGCGGTAGTGAAAAAATCAAAATCACCCGCTTTGGTGTCATGCCCACAACGTCGTGGTGTATGTACTCGTGTATATACTACAACCCCTAAAAAACCGAACTCGGCGCTTCGTAAAGTTGCTAAAGTACGTTTGACTTCAGGGTTTGAAGTTATTAGTTATATCGGTGGTGAGGGTCACAACTTGCAAGAGCACTCTATCGTTCTTGTACGCGGCGGTCGTGTAAAAGACTTACCAGGGGTAAAATACCATATCGTACGTGGTGCTCTCGATACTGCGGGTGTTAAAGACCGTAAAGTATCTCGTTCTAAATACGGAACGAAAAAAGCTAAGGCTAAAAAATAATCAATTAGTCTGACAAGATTCGGTTTATGATGACCGTTTTTTGAGTAAATGAACATAACATTGAAGGAAACATTATGAGAAGAAGAAAAGCGCCCGTTCGCGAAATTATGCCTGACCCGGTTCACGGTTCTAAAGTATTGACAAAGTTCATCAACAAAATTATGTGGGACGGTAAAAAAAGTACCGCTGAAAAAATTATGTACGGTGCTTTGGACATTATGGGTTCACGTGGTGAGAAAACAGGTATCGAAGTATTCAATGCTGCGATTGAGAACATCAAACCAGTAATCGAAGTAAAAAGCCGCCGTGTGGGTGGAGCGACCTACCAAGTTCCAGTAGAAGTTCGTCCTGTACGTCAACTATCTCTTGCTATCCGCTGGTTAACCGATGCGGCACGCAAACGTAACGAGCGCACTATGGCAGAGCGTTTGGCAAATGAGTTATCAGATGCTGCAAACGACAAAGGTACAGCATTCAAACGTAAAGAAGATACTTACAAAATGGCTGAAGCGAATAAAGCGTTCGCTCATTATCGCTGGTAAGATATTCGTAACCTTTTGATGACCCTCTCGGGTTATCATTCCCCTATCTACTATAAACTCTATTAAGGGCTATTTCATGGCAAGATCCCATAAACTTGAAGACGTAAGAAACATCGGTATCGCCGCTCACATTGATGCGGGTAAAACAACCACAACTGAGCGTATTTTGTTCTACACCGGTGTATCACACAAAATCGGTGAGGTTCACGAAGGTGCTGCAACTATGGACTGGATGGAGCAAGAGCAAGAGCGTGGTATCACGATCACTTCTGCTGCAACAACCTGTGAATGGAACGGCAAACAAATCAATATCATCGATACTCCGGGCCACGTTGACTTCACCATTGAAGTTGAGCGTTCTATGCGTGTACTTGATGGTGCTGTAGCGGTATTCTGTGCCGTTGGTGGGGTTCAACCACAATCTGAAACAGTATGGCGTCAAGCAAACCGTTACGGGGTTCCTCGTATGGTTTTCGTAAACAAAATGGACCGTACAGGGGCTGATTTCTACAACGTAGAAGAGCAAATCCGTGCTCGTCTTAAAGCGAATCCAATCGCGATTCAACTCCCTATCGGTGCGGAAGATCAATTTAAAGGGATTATCGATCTCGTTAAAATGAAAGCAATCCTTTGGGATGAAGATGCGGCAATGGGTTCAAACTATCATGAAGCAGAAATTCCTGCCGATATGGTAGAAAAAGCGAATCAATACCGTGCGCAACTTATGGAAGCGGCGGCTGAGGGTGACGATTCTTTGATGGAGAAATTCTTCGAAGAGGGTGAACTCACTAACGAAGAGATTATGCGCGGGATTAAAGCCGGATGTCTTAAAATGGAAATCATTCCTATGACATGCGGAACTGCGTTTAAAAACAAAGGGGTTCAGACTCTTCTTGACGCGGTTGTTGATTACCTACCATCACCTTTGGAAGTTGCGGCTATCAAAGGGACCATGGAAGACGATGAAGAGGTTGAAGTTGATGTTGAATCAACAGACGATGCTCCATTCGCCGGTCTTGCGTTCAAAATTATGACAGACCCATTCGTTGGACAGCTCACTTTCGTACGTGTTTACCGTGGTGTTCTTGAATCAGGTACCTACGCTTATAACACCATCAAAGGTAAAAAAGAGCGTATCGGACGTATTGTTAAAATGCACGCGAACAAACGTGAAGAGATTAAATCTCTCTACGCGGGTGAAATCGGCGCGGTTGTAGGTCTTAAAGATACAACGACTGGTGATACTCTTTGTGATGAGCGCGAACGTCTAGTACTAGAGCGTATGCACTTCCCTGAGCCGGTTATCTCGGTTGCGGTTGAGCCTAAAACAAAAGTAGACCAAGAAAAAATGGGTATCGCGTTAGCAAAACTAGCGGCAGAAGATCCATCTTTCCGCGTTCACACAGACGAAGAGACAGGACAAACGATCATCAGCGGAATGGGTGAGCTTCACCTTGAAATCCTTGTTGACCGTATGTTCCGTGAGTTCAAAGTTGAAGCGGAAGTCGGTGCACCTCAAGTTGCATACCGTGAGTCAATTCGCTCTGAAGTTAACCAAGAGTACAAATACGCGAAACAATCAGGTGGACGTGGACAATTCGGTCACGTATATCTCCGTATCAAGCCGGGCGTACCAGGGACAGGTTATATCTTCCACAACGAAATCAAAGGTGGGGTTATTCCAAAAGAGTACGTTCCTGCCGTTGAAAAAGGGTGTAAAGAAGCAATGCAAAAAGGTGTTCTCGCGGGTTATCCGATCGAAGATATCGAAGTTGCATTGTATGATGGTTCATACCATGAGGTTGACTCGAATGAGATGGCGTTTAAACTCGCTGCTTCTATGGGATTCAAAGAGGGTGCACGTAAAGCAAACCCTGCTATCCTTGAGCCTATGATGAAAGTTGAAGTTGAAGTCCCTGAGAACTTCATGGGTGACGTTATCGGTGACCTTAACCGTCGTCGCGGACAAGTTAACAATATGGGTGACCGTTCTGGTAACAAAATTGTTGATGCGTTCGTACCACTCTCTGAAATGTTCGGTTATTCAACTGACCTTCGTTCAGCAACTCAAGGACGTGCAAGTTACTCTATGGAATTCGATCATTATGAAGAAGTTCCACGTAACGTTGCCGAAGAGATCATCAAAAAGCGTAACAGCTAAGCAACTCTCTTTCTTCTCTTGCCCCGTTTGGGGCAATCCTATCCTTCTAAATTTTTATTTGCAAAATCCCAGTTTATTAAATGATTGATGATATTATCGATATACTCAGCACGGCCGTTTTTATAATCTAGATAATAGGCATGTTCCCAAATATCAATGCATAAAATCGGTTTGACACCATGGGCAATCGGTGTATCAGCATTAGAGGTTTTGCTCATGCTTAATTTTCCGTTTTTTAAAATGAGCCAAGCCCATCCGCTTCCGAATTGCCCCAATGCAACCTCTTTAAATGATTTGGCAAAATTCTCATAACTACCAAAATCAGTATCGATCAAGGATGCAATCACTCCAGAGGGTGCACCACCTCCGTTAGCTTTTAGGGAGTTCCAATAGAAGGTGTGGTTCCATACTTGAGCGGCATTGTTAAATACGGAAGTTTTTGTTAAATCATTAGCGGTAAGAAGAATAATCTCTTCGAGCGAAAGGGCATCGAGTTCCGTCTCTTTGATCAGGTTATTGGTGTTATGCACATAGGCAGTATGATGTTTACCATAGTGATACTCCAGTGTCAAAGAACTAATGTAAGGTTCCAACGCATTGTTTTCAAACGGCAGTAAGGGCAAAATGATCGCCATAATAAACTCCTTGTTTGGATAAGAGATTATTATAGGCCAAAACAGCCTTATACGATACTAAATTTATAATCTAATAAAAAAAGTAGATTTATTCAGAGGTTTCGCTATAATCAAGAAATGAAGACGTTAGTGCACATTTTTTCATTTTTGGTGTTATTTACCCTCTTTTTGAACGCGAAAGAGAGAGTATATATTGGAGTCCTGGCACATAAAAATTATGAATCGACCCATGCGATGTGGGATGCGACTGCCGAGTATTTGAATACAAAAATTCCCAATTACGAATTTGAGATCGTTCCGTTGCGATTTGAAGAATTCCCGCCGTATCTCCGTGATAAAAAAATTGACTTTGTCATTACCAATTCTGCCTACTATGTTGATCTTGAACATCGTTACGGAATCTCTAGAATTGCAACACTAAAAAATATGGATTTAAACGGTCGAGCTCAAACCCAATTCGGAGGGGTTGTTTTCACACTCTCATCCAAGAATACGATTCAGCAATTGGAAGAGATTAAAAATCACCCTTTTGCGGCAGTTGATAATGATTCATTCGGAGGATGGATAATGGCTTTGAGGGAATTCAAAGCTCATCATATAGACCCTGATAAGATTAAAGTATCGTTTTACGGAACCCATGAAGCGGTAGTGAGGGCGGTGCTGGAAGGAAAAGCGGACGCAGGCACGGTTCGCACCGATACATTGGAGAGGATGGCTTCCGAGGGGAAGATAAATCTTAACGATTTTACCATTATCAATCATCAAAACTACCCCGATTTCTATTATCAGGCGAGTACCCGACTCTATCCAGAGTGGCCTATTGCCACTTGCAAACATACTTCAGACGAATTAGCTGAGAGGGTAGCGGTTGCCCTTATTTCAATGCCATCAGACTCTCAAGCGGCACTTTCTTCCAAAGCGCTAGGTTGGACCATACCTCTTGATTACCAAAGTATCCATGAATGTCTAAAAGAGCTTGATTTAGGCCCTTATAAATCTATGAAAGCGGATGCATTTGTCTATTTTGTAGAACAATATGGGGTATACATCGTTATCTCATTTTTACTGTTAATTCTATCGGTTGTTGTGACGCTTTATATACTTAAAATTAATATGCGGCTACGAGAGACAAGGGGAGAGCTTGAAGTTATGAATGCTTCATTAGAGGAGCATGTACGAGAGAAAACGCAGCATTTGTTTGATAAAAGTATACGACTTGAAGAGGCTTATATCAACGAAAAATATCTCAGAAGTATTTTGCGTACGGTAGCAGATATTAATCAAATGTTAATTACGACGAGATCGGTGGACGAACTGATTGATAAAGCAACTCTCTGTCTCGCTTCTAACGAATCGTTTAAAAGTGCAAAAATTGCTCTTGTAAAAAATGGGGTGTTGAGTATTGCTGCTGCGTATGGTGTTGGTGAGGAAAAAAACATTACCCCGATAGATCAAAAAGCATTTGATGAGGGCAAGAATTTCATGATCACCGATATGGATGATGAGATACTGAGTAAGGAGTGCAAAGAAAATGCTCTCTTGCATGGGATAAAAGGGATTTATGCACTGCCGCTCAAAAGCAGTACCTTCACCAAAGAGGTGATCGGAGTACTCAGTATCTGTACGGGACGTGAAAACGGATTTAGTGTTGAAGAGCAGAAAATGATCGAAGAGCTCTCCGGCGATATCGGATTTGCCCTTTATTCGTTTACGCAGCAACAGCAGATTGATACGCTTCACGAAGAGCGGCTGAAAAGTTACCAAAACTTTATCGATGCTATGGTGAATATGATTGAGCAGCGTGATACCTATACGGCGGGGCATACGGTGAGAGTTGCCCATTATGCCGAGTTGATTGCGAAAGAGATGGAGCTTCCTGAGAAGGAAATTCAAAAATTGGTAGAGTCGGCAAAACTTCATGACATCGGCAAGGTTGTAACCCCTGATTCGATATTGCTTAAACCCGGAAAATTGACAAAACTTGAATACGAGCTGATTAAAGAACATGCCAAAGCCGGATATGAGGTTCTCTCTACCGTCCATTTGTATAAAGAACTGGCGGAAATTATGATTGATCACCATGAGCGCTATGATGGAAGTGGATATCCCTACGGTAAAAAAGGGGGAGAAATTTCGATATTGGGACATATTATGGCAGTCGCCGATTCATTTGATGCAATGACGACCAACCGTATATACAAGCCTCGAAAAGAGATTGAAGAATCGTTAATTGAATTAAATGAGCTTAGCGGTAAATGGTATCATCCTGCTGTCGTTAATGCCGCTTTGAAAGTCCTTGCTGATGTAACAATCGATACCTCGATCACTCAAATAGGTTCAAGTGCCCTTGAGGAAGAGCGTTTGAGCTATTTTTTCAAAGATAGATTGACGAAACTATACAATGAAGATTATTTTACGATGACGTTTAACGGGCGTTCCCGCCATATGAAACCGTATAAACTTTCGATTATCTCATTGGTCGATTTTCATCATTATAACAAAGCATACGGATGGGAAGGGGGAAATGAGCTTATTTCTGAATTTGCAGACTATTTAGTTATGAACCTTCCTGAACATCTCATCTTCAGAATATGGGGAGATCGATTTGTACTCGCCGATTTCGAAGGAGAAATAGAAGCTTTACTTGCTGAATCTCCCCTTGCTTCAAAGGGAGTTTCTACCAAAATAAAAGAGATTGTGAATGTTAGCGATAACCTGGAAGAGCTGATGCGTGAAAAAGTGTAAGGTTATTGTAGGTTATAGAGTTCCCACCTCTCTCCATATCGGTATCTCATCCTCTTCGGGTCTCCCTATAAGTTCAAGAGAAGGGGCGAAATTTGCTTTGTACTCCAAACTTTGGCACCCCTCGACGTAATAGCCCAAATAGATCCATTTAAGCCCCAACCGATGAGCAAATTCGATTTGCTGCAACAGAGTATAGCGTCCCAGAGATTGCTGGCTATAGTCGGGATCGTAGTAACAATACAGGGCGCTGATTCCCTCCTCTAAAATATCGATGAGATCGACGGCAATAAGCTTATCCCCGTCAAAATAGAGCACTTCATATCCGAAATCTCCATGCCCTTGAACAAATGAGGCGTAGTAGTTTTTAGGGTCGCTTTTAGGAGCATCCCAATCGCGGGTATGGTGCTTATATCGGTGGTAACGCTCAAAGAGGCTTAGGTGTTCACGTGTCAGGGTAGGGTGGCGTATAACGGTGGTGAGATGGCTATTTTTACGCAAGATTCGGCGATCAGATTTTCTAAGCCGATAGCGTTCAACATCGATTTTCAGACTTTCGCATGCACGGCACTCTTGACAAATAGGGCGAAAGTACATTGATCCGAATCGTCGCCATCCTCGCAATATGAGTGTTTCACATTGTTCTTTGGTACACTCTTGGATCACTTTATAGTGGATGCTTTGGGTATTTCCGCCAATGTAGGAACACGGTTCATGCAACGCACACTCTTTTAGGATGTTCATAAAAGAGATTTTCACATATTTCATGTAAAAAAAAGCTGTAATCACTTTTTATGATCAAAATTCACTTAAATATAAATTTATATTATTAGAGTTAAAATAACAATACCTAATAAAAAGTAGATTAATTATGTTTTGGAAAATTTTACTTTTATTCTTAATGCTGCTTAGTTTAACCTCTTGCTCTTCGTCAAACGAGAAACCTCTTAAAATTTCTGCCACAACGTGGATAGGCTATACACCACTTTTTTATGCAAAAGAGAAAGGTTGGCTTGAGCCGCTAAATATTGAGATTACCAATGTCGTATCGTTAAGTGAAAATATGGCGTTGTACCAATCTGGTAATTTTGATGCATATGTCGGGACGCAGTATGAATACAGTGTTATGTCACCAAAAAATAGTTCTTTACATCCGGTGATGATGTTTGACCGCTCATTCGGCGGTGATGTTGTGATGGGAAATACGGGTGTCAATGATTTAAAAAGTACAAATTCTGTGATCGATGTTTATTTAGAAATGGATTCTATCAATATCACGTTACTCAAAGACTTTCTAAAAAGATATGGGTTGGAAAGTAAAAAATTGAACTATATCAATAAAGATCAAGCGTATATTTCGACACTTGTCGGTGCCAATATGATAAACCCCACTATTATCGTTACCTACTCCCCTTATAATAACTACTTGAGTAAAAATGGATTTCAGCAACTTGCATCGACAAAAGAGGGGCTTGATCTTTTGGTTGTTGATGCAATGTTCACAACGGATGAAGTGTATCAAGAGCATGAACAGCAGTTTCGAGAATTAAAAAAGGTGGTTGAAAAATCTTTAAATGCTTTGGAAGCAAATCCAAGAGAGTATTACGAAACGATTAAAGCTTATCTCCCAGAGACTACCTATGAAGAGTTTCAGCACTCTTTAGCCGATATTATTTGGATCCATAAAACTATTTCACCTGATTTAGAGGAACGGTTGATTGAGGCTGATTTTCCTATTCGAAAAATTATCCAATAGTATGCATATTCAAAAATTTATCCTTTTAATTACGGTAGTTTTTACATTATTAATTTATACGTTGTTTGGTTATTATTTTTTCAAACAAGAAGAGGCTATGTCCTCTGTAATATTAAAAACATTAAATAGTAATCTCTCTGAAACCAGTTATACCCTCTCTAAAAATCTTCAAACGAAAGATGATATTGTTGCATTACGTCCGATTTTGGATCGAATTGCCGCCAATCAACCTTTTCTCAGTGCTATTTTTATATATGATGGAAATAGAGTCGTATTAAGCACGGATCCGCATTATGGAATTGAGTCTCTTTGTACGGATCGGCGATCTTTTGATACTGCATACCAAACGCTCACCGAAAAAAAATCGATTGAGCAAGAGATCCGATTTTATGTGGGGGGAAATCTCGAAACCCTAACACTTGTTTATGTATTAAACGATAAAGAAATAAAAACTCATTTTATTAAAAATCAGAAAGAATTTTTAACCTACTTTGGGTTATTACCTATCTTTTTATTATCTATAATGTTTATGCTTCTAAAATATTTTGTTTCTACTCCATTAGAAAAACTTCGTCAATTTGCCTACTATCAAAGTAAAATTCCCGATACGTTTAAAGTTCGTGAGATTGAATCGATTCGCTACTCAATGGTACAGACATTTGCCCGATTGGAATCAGAAAAAAATGAGCTCTATTTAATTGCCCGTACAGATGCATTAAGCGGATTGGCAAATCGAAATTCGCTTGAAGAGTATCTTCATAAATTAATTGCAGTATCTGAGAGGGAGGAAAAACAGTTTGCTTTTCTTTTCTTGGATATTGATCATTTTAAAAGTATTAACGACTCTTTGGGACATAATGTAGGAGATGAACTTTTACAAAATATTGCATCCGTTATTAAAAAAGTAGTTCGCCCTAATGATATCGTAGCACGTATCGGCGGAGATGAGTTTGTCATTGTTCTTCAAAATTTTGATACCTATTTGGAACTTTCAAATATTATTGAAAGAATACAGAAACAGTTGATGACTCCTTGGCTCATCCAAACTCATCCTATTAAGATTACAAGCAGTATCGGAATTTCACTCTATCCGGATGATGGAAAAGATATTGTAACCCTTATGAAGCACTCTGATATAGCAATGTACCAGGCCAAAAAGCAAGGGCGTGCTCAATACCAATTTTTTACACAAGATCTAAATGAAAGTATTCAATACTTGATTGAACTTGATAAAGAGATGAAGCTTGCACTTGAAAATAAAGAATATGAGCTTTATTATCAGCCAAAAATAGATATAAAAAGCGGTGAAATAGTAGGTGCAGAAGCATTAATACGATGGATCTCCCCTAAAAAAGGGATGATACCCCCCGATAAATTTATTCCGCTTGCAGAAGAGAACGGATTTATTGTACCGCTTGGGACATGGGTTATTGATGAGGTACTCAATCAATACATACAATGGAAAGAAAAAGGGATAGATATTGTTCTTTCGATCAATGTATCCACGAAACAATTACTAGAATTCAATTTTGTGACGAATCTGATCGAAAAATTTGAAAGAAAAAAAATAGATCCTTCCAAGATTGACATAGAAATTACAGAATATATGTTTATTGAAGCAAATGAAGAGAGTTATAGAATTCTGGATGCTATTAGTGATTATGGTATTAGTATATCGTTGGATGATTTTGGAACAGGGTATTCTTCCCTTTCGTATTTGAAAAAGTTTCCTATTGATTATTTGAAAATCGATAAAACATTTTTAGATGGTTTTGAGACAGAAGATGGTGCCATATTTCTTGAGACCATGGCAAAAATGGGGCAAGTTTTAAAAATAAAAGTAGTCGCTGAGGGGGTTGAAAAAGAGGCCCAACTTGATTTTTTAAAAGAAATAGGGTGTGATCAATATCAAGGGTACTATTTCTCGAAGCCTATTCCTGTCACTGATTTTGAGGAAGTGTATTGGAATAAAAAAGGGTAATAAAAAGATGACTATTCGTCGTCATCTTTGCGGCTAAGAGAGATGAGGACACCTTCGATCATTTCATCAATATCTCCATCGAGAATGGTGCTGATATTCGAGTAAGGGATACCGGAACGGGTGTCTTTGACTTGTTGATACGGAGCAAGAACATATGAGCGGATCTGATGTCCCCAGCCGTTTTCACTTTTCTCGATTCCATCTACCGCCGCTTGTTTTTTCTCCATCTCTAGTTCATAAAGGCGAGATTTGAGCATTTTAAAGGCAGTCGCTTTGTTTTTGTGTTGACTTCTGTCGTTTTGACACTGCACAACGATACCGGTCGGGATATGGGTAATACGGATAGCTGATTCGGTTTTGTTGACGTGTTGCCCTCCAGCCCCCGATGCGCGATAGGTATCGATACGGATATCACGATCTTCGATTTCGATATCGATATCATCGTCGAGTTCAGGGGAGACCATAACCGAGGTGAAGCTGGTATGACGTTTGGCCGCAGAGTCGTACGGACTGATACGGACAAGACGGTGAATACCGTTTTCATTTTTGAGATAACCGTAGACATTGATCCCTTTGATCAACAAGGCAGCATCTTTGATCCCTGCCTCTTCACCGGCTTGATAGTCGAGCATCTCTACGGTAAAGTCACGTCTCTCAGCCCAGCGGGTATACATCCGTAACAGCATCGATGCCCAGTCTTGAGACTCGGTTCCCCCCGCACCCGGATGGATCGTAATGATCGCATTATGGCTGTCGTGCTCACCTGAGAGGAGGACTTCAACTTCCATCGATTTGACATTATTTTCTAATGATCCTGCATCGGCAAAAAGAGATTCGATCGTTTCTTCATCCCCCTCTTCTTTAGCCATTTCATACAAATCGACGGCATCCCCGAGGGTATGAAATGTTTTGGAGTATTTGGCTAAACGACGCTCTAGCTGAGTTTTCTCTTTTTGGATAACCCCGGCGCTCGCCGCATCGTTCCAAAAGCCGTCGGAGTTTTCCAGTGCTTCGATTTCGCTCAAACGTGCATTGATATCTTTGGGACGGACAACGTCGGTGACATTTTGCATTTTGATTGTCAATGTTTTAAGTAATTCGGTATATTCGTAATGATCCACGTATTATCCCTGTGGTTGTATTATAATTGCGATTATATTCTATAGAGGCTAAAACAATGATTATCGCCCGTTCTGTATCTGAACTTCGTAGTGCACTTGATGCTCTTAAAGGGAGTATCGGGTTTGTTCCAACTATGGGGGCACTTCATATCGGACATCGTAGTCTGATCGAAGCGGCTCGCAGTGAGAACGATTGTGTGGTTGTTTCGATTTTTGTCAATCCGACTCAGTTTTTGCCAGGAGAGGATTTGAGCAAATATCCTCGCCGCGAAGAGGCTGATTTTAAAATATGTGAACTCAGTGGAGTCGATATCCTTTTTTACCCTGATGTGAGTGCAATGTACGGTGAAGATGAGGTGCGGATATGTGCACCTGACGTGCGGGGCTACATCCTTGAGGGGGCATCACGCCCCGGCCATTTTGACGGGGTTTTGACGGTGGTGATGAAACTGCTGAACATGGTGCGTCCCTCTCGTGTCTATTTCGGGAAAAAAGATGCCCAGCAACTCGCACTTATCACCCAGATGTGTCACAACTTTTTTATGAACATCGAGATCGTCCCTATGGAGACGGTTCGCGAAGCGGATGGACTGGCGCTATCGAGCCGTAATGTATATTTGAACGCTTCAGAGCGTCAAGAGGCATTGAAGCTCTCAGCTGCACTCAAATGCTCTACGAAGATGCTTATGCAGGGGAACACTAAAAGTGCCGAGATCAAAGAGGCGATGGAGGCTATTCTTGAACCTTTGGATGTCGAGTATGTGGCGATCGTCAATAGAGCGTTTGAATCGATCGATGAGGTGGTTATCGGCGATACCATCGTATTGATTGCGGCACGTGTCGGAACGACCCGTCTAATCGATAATGTGTGGATGTAATGATGAAAAAGTATGGTGCGATTGTCCTCACGGTTCTTTTTCTTGGCGGATGTACCCCTAAAATCGGGAAGGATATTCTCATTGAACCACAGGGAAATTTACGTTGGGAAAACACACAGGCTGAAATGGTGCTGGGGGTATTGTCCCTGTTGGGGATTTCGACGAAGAACGGAGAGATCCGTTTGGGGAGCGATTTAAACGTGCTGAATAAATGGCACAGCGATATTCGGGTTGTATCACTCACCTATACCCTTACTGACAATCACGAGGTAATTGCAAGGGGGGAGGCAAAAACGGAGGGAACACACTCTTTTTTAATCCCCTCCGGCGGCGAAAAAGTGATTCCATTGGAGTTTCGTGTCGATACAAAACAACTGAACAGCAACCGTGTCCTCGGTCTATTGCGATCCAAGGCTAAGCTCTTTGTAAAAGGGGAAGCGGTTATTGAAGTGTGGGGGATACAAAAACACCATCGCTTCGAGAAAGAGGTGACGACGGTGATCCAAAAAGCCCTTAAGGGTGTGTAGCTTCTACCGGTGAAGCGGCCGCGGCTGCTACGGCGGCTGGATCGGGAGTGAGGTATTTTTCCTCTACCATCAGATCGACAATCGCTTTAAACACCGGTACGGCGGTAATAGAGGCAAAATAGACGGTACGCGGTTCGATTACCGTAATACCGATCGTATAGTCATGGGTTGCATCATTGGCAAAGCCGATAAACGAAGTGTGGTAGCTGTTAACATAGGCACCGTTTTTGGCGATATGGGCTGTTCCTGTTTTTCCGCCTACTTGAATCCCCGGTGTTTTGGCAACGGTTCCTGTCCCCTCATTGACGGTTTTGATGAGGATCTGTTTCATTCGTTCGGCTGTAGCGGGAGAAATAACCTGAACCGGAGGCTGTATCTGCATCGGAATAGTGCGGCCGTTATCATCATAGAGCGCTTCGACCACCATCGGGTTAATGAGTCTCCCCCCGTTGTTAAAGACATTAAATGCCTTGACCAGCTGCATAGCATTGGCGCGCATGCCGTATCCGTATGAGGTGATCGCTTTATAGAGGTAGTTGTTCAGTTGAGCAGAACTGGGGATAGAACCCCGTTTTTCATACGGAAGATCAATACCGCTAAAATGGGTAAATCCGAACCGCTTCAGCCCTTCGGTGTATTCGGCACCGTTAAGTTTCTGAGCCAGCTGGGCGATACCGATGTTGGAAGAGTGGACAAGGACATCTTCGGCGCTGATCATGTGAAAAGCATGCTCATCGACAATAGTTTTCCGCCCCATCGTGAAGCGCCCGTTATGACCGTTGACCATATCATAGGGGTTAATAAGTCCTCGATCGAGCATGAGAGCAAAGATAATCGGCTTGATTACCGATCCCGGTTCATAGCTGTATTCGATGGCATTGGTATTGAGAGAAGGGTAATCTTCGGTTCGGATACGGCTTGGGTCAAAACGGTTTGAACTGGCCAGTGCAATAATTTTTCCGCTTTTGGATTCCATAACGGTTGCAATGATCTCATCGGCTTGAAGCTGCTCTTTGATTTGATCGGTGATCGTTTCGACACGGGATTGAAGCATAATAGGAATATTGAGTTTTACCGTAAGGCCATTGATCTGACGTTTGGCTTGGCTTTGTTTGTTTAAAATCAGATAGCCGTTGACATCGCGCAGCGCTTTTTGGGTTTTGTTTTGTTGCGGGTTCAGCTCTTCATCAAAAAATTTCTCCAACCCTTTGATTCCGTACACTCGGGTATACCCCTCTTCTTCGATTTTACGAGGATAGCCTAAAAGGGGGGTGAGGAGTTTTCCGTATGGGTATTGACGTGCTTCGCCGCTCTCTAAAATATTCAGACCTTGCAAAATACGATCACCCGATGGGGTTTCATACTCTATAAATACCCCTAGACGGCGTAATTCAAAGGCGAGAGTTTTGAGGTACATTGCCTCTTTCGGGCTGATGTGGTAGCTGAGTGTAACGGAACCTTTTCGGGTATGGAGACGTTCTCGTATCTCATTGGGCTCGGTTCCGCTGTAGATACTGAAGAGCTGAATAAAAAGTTCTTCTTTGTCCGGATCGATATTACGGGTATTGACGACCGCTTTATAGAGTTTTTGGGTTGTAGCGATATGAAAACCGTCTGCACTGATAATCGATCCGCGTTGTGCTTTGGCACTGTCTTCGGAGTAAATAGAAGGGATATCCCGTTCATGCAGCGCTGTGTAGAGCATAACCGCCAAAAAAATGACGAAACCGAACATAAGAACGAGGAAAAGGGCAAGGATTTTTTTTGATTTATTGGAATGGCGCATGTGAGAAGATTAAATCACATTTGCGTTCGAGTAATTTCTTTATAGGCATTGAGTGCCTTATTTCGTACTTCCAGCATCAATTTCATACTGATTTCAGCTTTATCGATGGCAATAGCGGCTTGGTGAAGATCTTTGACCGAGCCTGTAGCAATATCACTCATCGCTTTCTCGCCGTCAACTTGCATTTGGTTGACGTTTCCGAGAGCGTTTTTGAGCTCTTGGGCAAAATCGGTGCTGCTTGCTTCGACCGTATTACCGCTTTTATTCGCCAGTAAATCAGCAGTAGAAAGAGATTTGATCGATTGAATATTAGCCATTTACGGATTATCCTTGTAATATACTAATGGCACTGCCGGCCATATTTTTTGCACTTTCGAATGCGGCGACATTCGCTTGATACGAACGTGTTGCTTCGACTAAATCGGCCATTTCGACGACAGGATTAATATTTGGGTAGGCAACGTACCCTTTTGCATCCGCATCGGGATGAGAAGGATCATATTTCATTTTCGGTGCGCTGTCGTCACGGCTGATTTTATCAACGATAACACTCATAATAGCAGGATTTGGTTTCAAACCTGCCAACCCCTCTTTGAGCGGGTCGCTGTAACCGAGTGCCGAGGTTTCATTTTCTAATGCTTTATTATAGAGTTGGTTAAAATCGATCGCTTTAAAAATAACCTCTTGACGGCGGTAAGGTCCCCCCTCATCCGTACGGGTTGTTTGAGCATTCGCGATGTTCGAACTGATGGTGTTGACTCGGACACGTTGTGCCGAGAGTCCGTATCCGCTGATGTCGAAGCTATTTAAAAAAGCCATAATCTAATCCTTACGCTGTTTTGCTCGAAGCGTCTATGACACTTTTGAACAAAGCGGAATCTTTTTTGAGTGCAGCGGTGAGGGCATTAAACATCGTAGAGTTTTTTGCCATTTCCGTTGTTTCGACATCCAAATCGACACTGTTTCCATCGTTACGTGCCATATGGCCGTCTCGAAAAAAGGTAGTCGGTTTTGAAGAACCCGAATCGATCGGTCCCAAATGGGCACCGTTCGTTTGGGCCATTTGGAGAGTTTTGGATTTATCGGCAAAAATTTGGGCACTCTTTTGAGCTAATGTATCTTCAAAGCTAATATCTTTAGGGCGATAGAAAGGGGTATCGGCGTTGGCAATATTTCCGGCAATAATATCTTGTCGTGCGGCACGGTAATCCATGGCGCTTTTCATAAGCTCATGCGAACGTGAAATAGTGAGTCCCATTCCCTTATCCCCTTTCTTCAAATCTGTTTCGAACACTAAAGCAAAAAACATTCCATATTCTAAGAAACCGTTTTTATCGAACTCTAGTATAAAGAGCGATATACTTACGTAAATTATACATTAAATAAGTCCTAAAATGCCTGATAAAAAACTATTTATATTAACAACAGCGCTGATTACGATAGGGGTTATATGCTCCTACACCCTCTCCGCATACACGGTTATTTTATTTGAATATAATGACTTTCATTTCGTATTGCGTGAGTTGATTGTCGCTGTTTTCTCGATTTTAATTATGTGGACCCTTGCTCAGATGGATCCCGATATTTGGCTTCACCGTTTAGGGTTGGGTCTCTTTTTCGGAGGGATGCTTCTGATGATTGTGATGCCATTTCTCCCTGCATCACTGGTAAGCGAAGTAGGGGGTGCAAAACGGTGGATTAAGCTGGTAGGATTTTCACTCGCCCCCGTTGAGTTTTTTAAAATCGGTTTTGTTTACTTTTTGGCGTGGAGTTTCTCCCGTAAGCTCGGACATCACGGCGATATGGGTGTGACGGAAGAGTTTAAACGATTTGCCCCCTATGCGGCTATTTTTATCATTGTCATGTTTTTGATCGCCTTTATGCAAAATGATTTGGGTCAGGTTGTGGTTTTGGCGTTGACATTAGCGTTTATGCTCTTTTTCGCAGGGAGCAGTTTTCGCTTCTTTATGACGTTGGTCGGGAGTGCGGTAGGTTTTTTCCTCTTTTTCATTTTCACTTCGGAACATCGGATTAACCGTATTTTGTCCTGGTGGGGATCGGCACAAAGTACGGTATTGGCTTTTTTCCCTGAATCGATTGCACAGCATTTGCGGATTGAAAATGCCGAAGAGGCGTATCAAATCGGTCATTCCCTCAATGCGATTCATAACGGAGGGATTTTCGGTGCGGGGCTGGGGGGAGGAACCTTCAAACTTGGTTTTTTGAGTGAAGTTCATACTGACTTTGTACTGGCAGGAATAGCGGAAGAGTTTGGATTTATAGGGGTTTTCGGAGTCGCGCTCCTTTTTATTATGCTGCTGCATCGACTCTTTAAAATTGCCAATCGTTCCCATAACGATACGGCTTATCTTTTCAGTTTGGGGGTAGGACTTTTGATCACTTTTGCGTTTATGATCAATGCCTACGGTATCAGCGGATTAACACCGATTAAAGGGATCTCTGTACCATTTTTGAGTTACGGAGGTTCGGCTATGTTGGCTTCAGCGGTGGGGATAGGGATGGTGTTAATGGTCTCTAAAAAGATTGAATACAAATCGGGGGATAAAAAGTGAATTTCATCTTTACCGGCGGCGGAACCGGAGGACATTTGGTGATCGCTCTCTCTTTGGCAGAAAAAGCACGTGAGCAAGGGCATAAAGTGATGTTTATCGGCTCGACTTCAGGGCAGGATCGTCAGTGGTTCGGGAGCAGTACCCTTTTTGATGAGGTTCACTTTTTGGATACGACGGGAGTGGTCAACAAAT